>Ga0116227_10001645_pt1 | contig 50377 bp, 30 predicted proteins | sample S1TSphgellanicum_FD_89693 | JGI IMG/M metagenome (GOLD analysis project Ga0116227, IMG submission 89693) | Host-associated microbial communities from peat moss isolated from Minnesota, USA - S1T2_Fb - Sphagnum magellanicum MG | ecosystem: Host-associated > Plants > Peat moss > Unclassified...
AATTATTTTGACAAGATTTGTCAAACATGAGTCATAGGTATGGTACATATACAATGCACCAACATACAAGATGTACACTAGTTGTGTTGAGTAGAGTATGTGTAGCATCATAGAAGGTGAACTCCAATACATGTCATGTATCACAGTGTACCAAATGTGTAAAAGGGCGACATTTTGTTAGCTGACTAAGCATGACCATTGACCAGGTGACTTTTCAATCCATATGGTCACCTTAGGCAACCATCATAATAATAGTGGCAATGCCCCACCCTCCTCCAAGCTTTGACTTCCAAGTATATGTATAGTTTTCAATGACAAAGTGATATGGGAAATTTGGGAAAACAAATATGTGAACTTAGTTCATGGATTCAAAATGCTTGCCCAAAATTCTTATGTCTGATCCATCATTGTAATTTTATCCACTCATAACCATCATGTAAATTTCAAGCAACAAAATTGCCATGGTTGGGATAGTATTTAACCATTCATCATGTTTTTCATTTTCTAATGGTCCATCAATGAACCATAAGGACACCATGAGACACCATAGAAGCATATGTAATCAGGTTGAATATTATATTGCAGCTTGAAATTTTGACCTAGTAGGTGAGAGAAGAAATCACCCAACTTCAAGATTCTAATTCCAAAGGGAAAATTCCATAAACACTATCTGCGGTTTCAAAATGTGGAAAAAATGTGGAAACCTTGAACAAAGATCTTGATAGAACAAAAGATGAAATGGGGATTCATCTTTAACTTCAAGCAAATGTGGGAAAACATATAATGATCTTTGTGGGAAATGTCGATCCATCAAGCATCATGGTGAGACTATGCTAGAAACACTAGCACTTAATTGGGAGGTTTTTTTGAGCTAGGTCACTAATGAGGTATAATTTGAGTTAACCCTTAATTAAATTTTAATTGACTTTTAGTTCATTATTAATTAAGAAGCTTTCCAAGAAGCTTCCTTGTCAATGCACACATGGAAACCTCTATGGAAGCTTCCTTGAACTAGGTCCCCAATGGGATATAAATAGGGGTAGGACCTCTCATTACCTTTAGTTTGTTCAACATTAGTTTTGGGTACATTTTTCTATCATAACTTTCATTTTCATATGTTATCAGAATAAAATTCTATTTGAATCATCTCTTAACATATATTGTGTTCTTGTTTTGCATCTTTGTGTTTCCAATTTTGGATTAGACTTAGGCTTGCATTTCTTGTGATTTGTTTTCCTTGTTGTGTCTTTGGTTTATTTTTGTTTTTGTAGTTTTTTGCACCCATGATAGGTTTCATCAAAGTAGATATACATGTTTTCACCAAATTAAAAAAGGCTCATGTTCATCATTCACATTACAAAACAATCATATACACAAGAGTTGGAGAAGATTATTAATTGGGTTCTTAAGGGATATATAAAGAAAAGATGGGCTTCGAAAGCTAAACTTGTGGGTTTGTTTGAAGTCTAGTGGAAAACACCAAAACAATGTCATAATTTGTTGGTGGATTTTTTCAATATTTGGAAAGCTTAAAGAAACGAAACAATTTTTTGCCAAGATAGGAAAAGTAGTCGTTGTCAATAAGCATGTCATAACAGACGTAGTTAAGATTTTTAGCATAGGCTAGAAAGAACAAAAACAAGTTGATAAGCAAATTGCAAAAACTATGTTTCAAAACATTATTTTTCCAAGTGTTTCATTAGTAGAAAACAACCATTTTTTAACCAAAATGTTTTCGACTGCACGTCGTTTACAACTGCGTTGCAATTGGGATTTTTTAATTAAAAAATAAAATATTGGCGATTCCCATTTAAGTCAACCTATCTACATAATTGGTAAATAGTCGAAAGTAGTTTCGACTGGGTGGACAATCGCTGAATATTCCTAACATCAACAGAATCTCTTCAGTTGGACAGCTTGCACTTTCAGTGGATAGTAAGAAGCATGTCCCGACTTCGCATGTGTGCTAAATTCATTAGTCTAGTACTCAATTACCATTAATGACACCATCAACTAACAAATGGATGATAAAATGTGTTAGGGGTTGGATGAAACAAAAACATATATGCATAAAGGAGATAACAGATGAATGCAAATGACTTCAACTAATGGATTGCCATTAATGAAAACAAGTCACAACTATCAGTTAAAATATCAACATTGAATCCATGTACAACTAGTTACAACCATGTTATAATCAGGTAACATATGGATGTTAAAATGTCATAAAACATTTTATATATCAAAATTTCAATTGATTTAAATATTTCCTGACACCGTCATCATCAATCTCAATGTCTAAGCTCAAAACAAGTTCATCAACTCCCAACTATGGGAATAGAACTTTTTGAAGATGAGGCTTTGTGGGCGTTCCAGAGCATCTGGACACTGGTGAACCCACATCCATTGTCATTTTTTGAAATCCAAAATGAAATGTTGAGACCTGAAATTAACATTTCAAATCTAATTTTTTTGAAAATGCATTATTTCCCCCTTTCTTTCTTTCTTTTTTCCCCATCTTCTTGTTTTCTCGATTTTATTTGAATATTTAAAATCCTTCATTTTTTCTTTCTATTAATTGTTACTTTTTTCAGATTTTTTTTTTAAGGAATTTTTTTTTCCTTTCAGATTTTTTTCCCTTCCTTTCTTAATTTATATCCATTATGTTCCATGGAGGAGGTGATCATGCTTCTGTAAACACTTTTTTTTTTCCTTGAAAAAGGGAAGTTTAGTTGTTGAAAACCATCATAGTTATTGATTACTAAAATCTGAAAATTTTAGTAACTAATATGATAATGAAGACCATGAAAACATTACTAATTCAAAATTCCAAAACTAAATTCACTTTTGGAAAACTAATTATTTTTCATTTCACAAATGTAAAAGTTAACCCTAAACTATAGTATAACATTTGATTCTATATAGACAAGCTTCAAATCCCTTTAAAAATCATTTTGTATTACCTTTGGGCCTCCCCTCCTCCCACCAGTGGTAGTGCCCCTGGGCCCCATGTGGCTTGTTTTAACAAGTAGCATTTATAGGTGTTCTTCTTGTTCTATTTAGCCATCTAAATGGTGAAGCTTATATCTATGTATTTGAATTCCAAAGCTATTTTAGCAAGTAGGATCTACTACTGTTTATCTTGTTCAATTTTGGTCTTGTATGTGGCCTCCTTGTTCTCTGATTTTGTCTTCAAATCAAGTAGATTTTCTAACAATTTTTCCATTTTTACTACCATGAAATAATGAATTGGGTGGATTAACACTAAGGTTGTTCTTGAATGATTTTGTGATGTAGCCAAAGTTACAATTATCTATAAAACTATTTGGCCAAATTTGGCTACATGCTAAATACGGAAGTAAACAAAAAAAAATCCTTTTACATTTTCAGCTACTTAGGCAACCTACTAAAACTTATAAATTTTTTTTTAGCAAATTGATAAAAAAATTCCTTTGGGATTTAGCAAATTTGGGCATTTAATTCATGAAAAATATAGGTGTAAATTAGAATTTTGGATATAACATTTTTGGGATGTAGTCAAGGTGGAAATCATGCAAGAAAATAATTTGACTAAATGTGGCTAAATTTGAAACATTGAGATAGAAGAAAAATAAAATTATGGACTACTTTTGGCTAGTGACTAAAACTTTTCAAAAAATTGGGAATTTTTCCTTTGGTAAAAAAATGGTGAATTTGAGCCATCTTTTTAATGAAAAATCTTTTTGTGTAGGTCAGAATTCTATTTCCCATGTTAAATTAATGCAAAAAATTTCAAAATAAGAAAAAAATGCTAGTCAAAACTTTTTTTTTTCAATTATTTTATGTTGCTACTTTGGCTATCATTCATAGGGAGATTTAGCCATGTTTGGGTATAGCCCAACATTGAAATCAAGTTTTAATTGTGGCTACTTGTTTGAAGAAAATGTAGAAATGTGACAATTTTCATGAAATTTGTTTTTTTGGGGGCAACCCTTTCTTTGAAAAAAGTAATATTTTAAATAATATATATTTTTTCATTGCACCAAATTCACCCGCCAAAAAAATGTTGGTAGACACATGGTAGAACAACACAAACCCCCTCTAGTAGCTAGACATATGATAACTATATATTTTCTATGTTGAAAGATAATAAGTTCAAGATCATGAGATTAGAAACTAAAACCACAACATGGTTTGAAAAACAACACTAGCATCTATGATGTGCAAATAACTAAGCCCATGCTTTTAACCCAAATAATCTACAATTGTGTGGAAAATATAATCTTTGGAAGAATATCAAAACTCACTTTTGCCCCCCATTATGAAAAAGAAAGAAATTGGGATTTTTCAATTCATACGGTACTGTATGATGACAATTTCAGCCCAAGTATGGTTACCAAGTGTAGTTGATTGATTTTTAAGGTTCCATTCAGAAAATACAATGTTTTAGAAGATTTAATTTCTTCTACAAAAAAACTATTTTGAGATAATAATTTTTTTGAAATTCTGCATTTGTTAAAAAATATGAGTTGGGTTAAAGTTATAAACTATTACAATAATTATATACATGGATGATAATTTTTTTTCAAAAAATCCTAATGGAAGGGCCATGGAGAAAAAACATTACTCCATGTAAGATAAAAAAAATGCAATTCTTCCTTGTTTTTTTGTTGTGTGCACATAATTTTGATGAATATCAAGGCACGCCAAAGTCTGCAAGACACACAAAATATTTTATTAAATATATATAATGTATGTGTATAACTTATACAATAATCATTATATATTAAAATATTATACAATCTTGGTGATAAGATTAAAAAAACATTTAAGTTTTTTTGCATATTTTGGACATACATATGCCATTGCACAACCACTGATAGATTCAAAGTTCATGTTCTTAACTACCTTTCATGGATCTAAACCATCCTCAATAGAATAATCACTTGGTACACAAAGGTGGTGAACACACTAGTAAAAGTTATGGATTTAAAATGCTTGAATGTGGAACTTGCACATGTTTTGTTTGTTCTTCTATAATAACCATTTGTTGGTGTTGTGTTTCCTTTTCTATATCGTGCATAAGCTTCCTTGTCATTTTTTTTTTTCTTGTGTGTTATTTTTTTTTTCAACTTCTCAACCAAACTTTTGCCACTCATTCTTTTTTTAGCACAAGAGTCGATAAAGGTTACAAGGGCAAACACATCCTTGGGTGGTACCATTAAAAACCACTTCAAGGAATGATTAAGGAACCAAAAGTAGCCAAATCATTTTCTTGGGCCCTTTCCTTTAAATATTTCATAATTATAAATTATTATTTTCTCATCTTTATCCATTACATGCACTAATATATGTCTTGAAGTTTATTTTGGAATTAAAAATGTTATTCTTAATAAAAATGATTCATTTAGGAATCAATACCATTAGCTTTGGATATTCATAAAAAAATTATAGTTACTCAATTTATTGCTTGATAAAAAAAATTGAATAGAATGATTTCAAAATTACTTTAGGAAAAAAATTCCTAAGAAAACTTTCAAATCATGTTTCAAATTTGTGTTCTTAACCAAAAAAGTTCAATGAAAAGAACCAACACTACATTCCTAGAGCTTTTTCTAAATGTAATGATTAGGAACATCAAAATACACAATATCTTGATATTATTGAAAATATGAAAATATATGGAACCTAATAAATGTACTCATTAAAAAAATAATGAAAACATTCATCTAAATGTTTCTTGTGATTTTTAAAAATTCAATGGGTCCAAATAGGTTTTTATCTTCTTAATTTTTTTCCTAGCAAAATGTGTTTATTATATGAGTCTTTTTTATAGTCCTTTGTTAAATTGACTCCTTTTGATGCAATAGGTGTTAACTTTCAAAGGTCTTAAATCAAAATTTACACTTAAAATTTTATCAAATGGATTTTTGGTTTGAATTCCTTGACATTCATATGATGGAAAAAATAACAACTTGCAATGATTTCCATGGTTATACATGGTAAAACATAATTTTTTTATTTTTATTTTTTTTCTTTGTAGTCTAACACCTTGTTTGGCTTGTTGGATTATGAACTTTATAAAAACTAAACCACTTCTTGGTGAATTTCTTGAAATGAATTTTATTACCTTTTGGAAACCACATTACATGGTTTCCACATTTAAACTTATTTACCGTAGTGCCACGAAAGGTTCGGGAACGATCAATTTAATTAATCTTGAGGAAATTTTTTGGAAAAGGTCCATCAGTGCTGCAGGAAATGCATTGTTTTCAAGGGAAAGGTCCAGTAATTTGCCAAAAAGGTCCATTACAGGTCCAAGCCAATTTCCATTTTTTTGTGAAGTAGCTAGACTTACGACAGCGCGAAGCTTTTTTTGGCGCCAAAAGGTTCGATTTTGGGGGAAAACATTCGTTACAGAAGTCCAAAAGTCATTTATTTGCCCAATAAAGGATCGTTTCGGCCTCCAGCCCGAATTCATTAACGAACCTTTCGTGGCACTACGGTATTGGATACCTCTTTTGATTCTAGAGAACACGAATCCACTCTTGAGTCCCAATGGTTTGCTTTGCTTATAGTCTATTAATTTGCAATTTTTTTAGATCCAATAATCTACTTGTATGTACCTTAACATGATCTATAGATGTATGGTCCCCATTAAGGACGATTAAAACATATTTTGTGGGCATTAAAGGATACAATATGTAGACTAGTTGATATGGAATGTATTTCGTGGCTACTTTATAAACAATTTTATAGGAAAAAAGTGTAATGGGAAGTTGCACATCCTAGTTTGCTTTATTCACATAAACTTAATGATGAAATTCATAATGAATTTGTTAATTGACTTTACCTACCCATTCCCTTGTGATTAATAAATAGTGGAATTAACATCTTCAAGGAGGAAATGATCAATCAAATGTTTAATAACATCATTGATGAAATGAACCCCTTAATCTATGCCTAGGGTCAATGGACAACCAAACCTAGTACAAATGTATTTGTATAAAAATGTAGTTGTCACAACTATAGTACATTTATTTGAAGTGTTTTTGCCTCCATCCATTTTGTAGCATAATCTATGGCTACTAAAATGTACTTGTTATGTGTAAATCTCTATTTGCTTGATTGGCCTAATGAAGTCCAACCCCCACTTCATGAAAGTTTTTATGGAATTGTAGTCATCAACTTCACCAAATGTTATTAAACCTCAAGTTTGTAAACACATGTCACACAATATATAATATTTGGCAACATTTATAATGTTAAGGATATAAATTCCAAAGAAAATTAGTACCATGGGCATCTTAGTAACTAGATGGTTACTAATGGTAAACTTACCATCCCTACTAAAGGATGAAGCTAATGGGGTTAGTTAATTGAATGGTTGGTGGTAATCCACCACTCACCTAGTGGATTTTTAGGAAGGATTAGAATAAGGACCTATTTTCATGGGGAGGATATGGGCATTATGTGGATTCGAAAGGAAATGGGACTAGAAGGACAAAAGGAGGATTGTGGATTATTCCATTGTATTTTAGATTGGACTTTTCTATGAGATACTTTTTTTGGGAAAGTGTTTGTGACAATAGAGAGAGAGGAGGAGAGTATGCAAACAAGTTGTATTTTTATTCTTGTAATGGAAAATGGTTGATGGATCCTCAAGTGTCTTGTTAATGTTTGGTTTTACGTAGAATATGATAGAGAGTTAGGGAAAGTAGTTCATATATTAGTTCTACATTTAAAAAATAAAATGCTATGATATTTGTTCTTTGTTTAACTCTTAGAATAGGAAATACATTTTTGCCACGAGATGATAGTTGTTAGTTTATGGCAATAGCAAGGAGGTAAACTTGGAAGTTAAGGTTTACAAGGAGTGGAAAGTGGCTCCAGATGGTAGGCAAGAGCCACAAAGGGTCTCCATGCATTGTAGATGAGAAATAACAGGTGCTAAAGGCCTACAAATCCACTAAATTGGAGTATCCATCTTTAAAGGTACTTTTAGAAAGTAACTACATGTTCTAGTCCCCTTTCATTTGTTCTCTTGTGTTAAATTCCTTCATTAGTTGGAATAGTGTTATGTTTGGACAATAGGGGTATCCTTAAATGATAGGTCTTTTTTATTTCATTACCTTCTACATGGAGTACTATGTGATTATTATTTTAATAGTTTTATTAGAGTTAACAAATGATAATAGTTCTTTTGAAGTAGAAATAATTTTCATTTTTTTTCCTTGGCATTGTTTTCGTAGAGGATGGTAATGCTTAGGGGATTACACTTCCACCCTTTTATAGTTTGTGAACAACATGGGCTATTAATAGCCTGCATCTAGGATCCTCTTGGTAGTAACATCCATTGCAAAATGTCCACCTACACAACCTTCATGGAGTTCCCATAATATCTTCTAAGCTTCATATGTGGTTATGCATTGGCCTAATTTGTTGTCCAACCCCATTTGGTACAACATCCCATTTTATAAATGAGTTTGTTAGTTTTGGTACAACACCCCATTTGGAAACTATAAATCTTAGTATCATCCCTAAAAATACCAAAAATGCACATTTGTTTGGATTTAAGTTAATCCCAAATATTTTGCACTTATGAAAACACACTTTAAGCCTAGCTAGATGAATGTCCATATCATTGTACAAAATAAAGTCATTTAAAAACAATTCATGAATTTGTTTAGACATTTTTTGAAAATTTTATTTATTACTCTCTAGTAAGTGGGAAGTCCATTCTTAACCCCAAATCCCATAACTACCCAAGTGAAAGCTACCCAATTTGTTACAAATGTTGTCTTGTATATCTCCTTTAGTGTTATGGATATTTAGTGGGATCCATAATATCCATCTAGAAATGAATATGCATCATGTCCTACAATTGTGTTTAGTATGTCATATGTAAAAAGCAATGGATATGGATCTTTCTTGGTAGATGCATTTGGTTTTTTGAAGTCTACACAAAATTTTGAACTTGTTAATGTTCTTTTTAAATATTATTGTAATTGGTGACATCCAAGTGGCTTCCTCTACTGGTTTTATAAATATTGTTGCTAATAATTTGTCTATGTCCTATTTAACATCTACAACATAGTTTGGATTCATTCTAAACTTGGCCTGATGTGTAGGTGGAATAGATGTGTCCAGTTTAGTATGATGATGTGCCAATTCTAATGGTATGCCTTTTGCATCTTTCCATGCAAAGACATCCTTGTACATCCATTAGTAGTTCTTTCAATGAATTCATGTTCTCCTATACAAATTGTGCATTGACCTTTATCGTCTATGGAAGTCCTATCTTCTATACCCAAATTAATTGTCATGAATAGTTGTTCTTTAGTTAAAGTCCACCTTGTAATCTACATTTCTTACACATTTATTTTTGTTAATGTTTCATCTATTTATACATGACCTAGCCTATGGTGGTAGTAAGTTTCAAGATACACCTTGTCTTCCAGAGCTATTTTAGGTTCTTTGTTGACCACAACTTTAAAAACAACTTTGTGTTTGTTTACAAATGTCTGATAATGCATTGGAAGTTGGTTTTTCTATTCTCTTGTAATTATAAATTGTATTGATTACAAATGAGGTTGTATTACCTTTTGAGGTAGACTAATGGTACCGATAGAAAATAGTTCAAGCTCATTAATGAATATCAAATCCTCTTCCTCATTTGTGATGCCATTGTGATGTCAAAGCATAGTAAAATTTATAGTCTTTTCACATTACTACCCAAATGTTCAAGGCTATTACTATGGCTTTGATGGTACCATTTCCCTATATTGTAAACCATGTTATTTCCTAAATCATGTGCTATTTTGGCATCCTTGAGCTATGGTACCCATAGAAAGGATACCATTTTAATAGTATCTTTAAGACACTTAAGCAAACTTGGACCCCATAGTCATAATTAAGGTACCCCACATTCAAGACTTTAAATTCTTATTTAAATACAAAGCAATTTAGTTAGTTTTAGTTGTGTGATGTGCATGCAACATAAGTTACATGCATTTAAAATGTTTCAATGTTTTGTAAATTTTTAGGGTAGTTGCACATTAGGATGGACCAACATGGGTATTGAAAGTTGATTTTGAGAGTTCATATCTAATTCAAGTTAAACATTTAAATGATGTTGAAGTTAACTTTTTTTTCATGTCCAAGTTCAAATCACCCTAATTTTTAAAAAAATTATGAATCTTGTAAAAATATGGGTATTGAAAAAATAGCTTTAGATATCTAAATGGACTTTGTGATTTTGAGGTCTTCAATTAATTTTTTTAAAAAAAAGACCTTTCCTTTCTTGATTTTTTCATTTTAAATATTGTAAGTAATCTAAAAAGGGTTTCCCAAAGTTGTGAACATGACTTTCAATTTCACAAAAACTCATAACCATAATTTTGGATTCTAATACTAGATGCACCTACATTATAAAGTTCATTTTTCACTAAATATTGATATTTTTGGTGTAAAAATTTCAAAGTCGGGAGGATAAAAACAATTTTCTTTTGTTTCATATTTTTTTCAAATGCATTTGAATTGTATTCAACAAGATTTGATTAACCTAGAAAAAACTACCATTGTGATTTGCATAAAAGTACATTACCTTTATTGTAGTGTTATTGAAAGAAAAATGTCAATTTGCAATCATATTTTGTGATTATAACTATTAAGTTACAATGAACATTGGCAATTAAAAATTTATTAGTTACATAAATGACATCACACCCAACATTTAGGCACAAATGGTGACTCACCATGATATCAATTCAATCCATATGGATGATATATATGGTCAACATATATGATTTTATATGGTGACTATCCATATGCAACTTGCAATTAGTCCCTATTTTTGCAACTAAAATATAACTTATTCATTAATTGCCATTTGGTAACATAATATATTTTCTTATAATTGTTTTTGAAAATATAAATTTGATCCTCATCACTTATTTTAAATAGCCTATAATATCACAACATTAATGGAAATATGTCATGTGGCATAATTTGGTTTAATGGAGTTATGCCACATGGCATAATATGTTATAATGGGATTTTACCATGTGTCATAAAATGTTATAATGGGATTTTGTCATGTGGTATAATTTGCTTTAATGAGATTTTGTCATGTGGCATAATTTGCTTTAATGGGATTCTGCCATGTGGCATAATTTGGGCAAAATTCATGAAACATAAATTAAAAACTAGTTAAGATAAATTTAAATCAATGTTTAGGTATGTAAATTGGTAGACCTATCAACCTACATACCTAGGTTAGGGAGGTAGGTAAATTAGGGGGTATGAATGTAAATATTTTTATTTATTTTTTGTTTAATTTTTACGATTGAACCTTTTTGATTGGTTCATCCCAAATAAAACACATTTTTAAAAATATGAAAATGTAAGACAAAACACCTTTTTTATATAGTTTACAAAATGGAAAATAGAGGACAAAGCAAATGGGATAAATTTTCTAATTATAATTTAGTTCACAAATAAGTAACTTATTTGCAAACTAATTTGTAACTAGAAAGTTTAGCCCATATCCTTTATTCTTCTAAAAACATTTGTAAATTATATAACAAAATAAACAACTAACTAATTAACTAGAAAATTAATTAATTAATAATATTACCACACTAATAATTAGCAAAAAATATTTTATTTATATTTTAATAATTAATAATATAATATAATATAATTTTATGTTAATTATATTTTTTATTAATTATTAAATTTAGTAATAATGAAATTATAAATAACTAGGTTAATTTATTAGTTAATAGTTAATAATCTTCTAAAAAAAGTAATTAATCACTTGTAATTAAATAATAAATCAACTATTAGTATTTTTATTTATTAAATATAATTATTAATTAATAGGTAGTAGTAATTTAATTTATCAATAATTGTTAATTATTTTATTTGATAATAATTTAATTATAGTTAATTAAATAATTAGTGAGCTATAAATTATTATTTAAATTTTGATAAATAAAAAATTAATTAACTCTATATAATCATTATTGATGAATAATCACTATTATCTAGAACAAATAGACTTGTAAATATTAATAGCTTTTACATATTAAATATAATATTTAGTTAGTAGGTAACCCTACTTACCTATGGACCTACTTAGGCAACCCACAATATATATATATAAAATGTATACTTAACATGCCCAAAATACAACATAAATACACAAGTCTACAAAAATATCTTTAATATATTTTAAAACATTTAAATATGTTTCAAAGATGTAGGTACACCACATAAAGGTTACTAAGTTACGACTACTTTTGCAATTAATTTTACATGAAAACTTCTTGAATGAAAACCCAAAAAATTAGTAAACATGAAAATGTGGAATACTTAATACTCACAAATTATTCACACCATATTTGTAAAAAAAGTAAGAGATTGAAAAAGATGGTGAGTAGATGTAAAAATGACAAAACATAGTTGAAAATGACAAATAATCACAAATTGAACAACTGCATAATACAAGATTTCTTTTAGTGTGTGTTTTCATTTTTAAACATTAGTTTATATTTATATGTTTGTTATATTTTGTTTTACAACAAATTAAATATTTTTCATTTAGTAGTTCTTAAATGTTTGTAGCCTAGAACGTTTTGAAATTTCCATTTTTAAATCACTTCATATTAAGAGTTTGAAAAGTGTAGATGTGTTATTTTTCATGGCATTTGATATGTAAGAACAATATTTTGTAAATAAGGTTGAAATTTTGTGTAATTTACTAATCTTTTTTATTCTTATACCATATTATAGTTTTCATGGCAATGAATAACATAGTTGAGTTTTGTGAATTGGAATCATTTGTAATGTGACATTCTTTTTGGGCACCTTGTGATTAAAGCTAGACTTTAAAGGAGTCAAGACATGGAATTTTTTTGGAAATTTTGGTTATTTGTGAGATTTACTACCTTGACAAATGGAAACAATGAAAATTAAGTCAATTGGAGAAAATAGGTTGTTCAAAGTTGTATTACATGAAAATAATTTGGAGTAATGTCATATTGTAATTAATATTATCAATGTCATATTACAAAAATATACGTGATGAAATTTTCTTCAAAATATATTCATAGATTTTGTAAAACTATTTTTTGATTGCAAACCAAGAATACATATTGAAATTTTGTTACAATTTCACATAAGAGCATCTCCATGAACAACAATATAATAGCCTATACAAAGTAAGTTTGAGAAACCCTTCGATTGTTAAGTGGTATCAATGGTAAAATATTTCCCAATCTTAATTTTGGCAATGGAATGCAAGATCCCAATGCACATTACCTAGGACTTGATGACTAAACAAAGGTAGTGTGAGCTTCAAGATAAGATTAAAACAACTTGACTCCTCATGTCAAATTCCATTTCATTTATATCAAACTTCACAAACCAAATAAAGAGGCCAATTAATGAAATTGTATCCAATTTTGGTTCATAGATTATTTACATGCATTCACAAAACTCCCCATGTGGCCCAAATGCACAAGAAAACACTAGACCTTCCTCCATATGATATACTATGTATCTCATTGTCACACCTATGTTGAAATGACATGTTTTTCAAGACTCCAAAAATCATTTTTCAAAAGTTTTACTCTTTTGTAATTCCATTATTTTAGAGGCCCATAATTTTTATGCAACTAAATTAAATTGAACATGCAAGTACATTATCTTGTAGCCCTCAAAGACAAGGTTTCAACATGTCAAGTTCATGAGTTGAACATCAATTGGTTCCTAAATGATGATATGAATGGTCAAGAGTCATCTTGGTAGTCTTTGTCCTTGCATATTTTCAATCAACTTGATTACCATGAAATTCATTGTCTTCAAATGACCATAACTTATGCAATAAAGGTTTGTTCTTAAAATGAAAACTCACTATCTTGTAGTACTCAACAATATCTTTTGAACAAGTGAAAAATCACTTAATGTGGACCAAATTTGTTGCCTTAACCTTGTCCCATAGCTCCTAACGCTTCATGGGACCCTCCACTTGCAAAGTGAAAATGCCTTTATGAATCACGAGAGCTCCTCCCTTTCACTCACAAATACTTATCATTCACCTTGGGAGTGTGTTTGAACATTACCGTGCCTTGATTTCATTCTTACCTTGTTTCTCTTGTCTTGGCCCAAGCTTGATCATGAGCACAAAGGTAGGGTCATGACCAATTTGTATGAAATGTAACTTATAGATACATAGTGCGAAATTGAGTTTGAACTTGGAAATATCCACTTGGTACATTAATTTCCAAAATGGCTAGAGAAAGAAAATGATTACTTTTTGATAGGTTGGTCATAATGATTGGCTTGGGTTGTAGAATTTGAATAGTCTCTCAAATTTATATGTTGCCTTATTTTTCATGTTTATGGGATGGGGATGAGGAAATTATCAACGCTCCATGTTGGATGTGGTGAACACAAGTAGATGCCCACAAAGGAGCAGTGGGTGGAGACTGGAGACTGCCTAAAGGTTTTAAAACAAACTGATCTCGTAGTTGACAGTTAGATAATCTTCAGGCATAATACAAGAGGATTTTCTGTGGACTGGCAAAGACGTATTTTGACTGATGGGTCTTCACTGTTGACGTCTTGATATGTAAGTTAGCGACCGACTGCATGTTTTGTTAGTCTGTTACTGTCGATATAGAATTGGGGACATTGATTTCTGGGCGTCAAGTTCTGAACAGCTAGCTCACTCATTCATAATGCTAGTCCTGCGTGCAAGGACCATGCAGCCGTCGGCATCATCAAGTTGACGGCAGAATTGATGAGTGGAGTGACGGGTAGTGAAGATGCTGGTGCTCCCTGCGACAGGCCTGCGTGTCCACCAACAACTACTGCCTTCCAGTAGACTGTTTTAACTTTTCTTGTTCCTGCACTCCAAGATAAATGCCCTAGCTATAAGCAAATGATTTGCCTACTACAAGTCAGGGTAATAATTCCGCCGAGATGATTAAAGTCAAGATGGTCCATACTGCGAACCCAAACTCCTCTAAATGTTAGGGGCGAGGGTCGGGAGTCGGGACTACTCAGAGTATACAATCTTTTTTTATTATGAAACTGTGCCAAATATTCTTGCAAAATGCTTTTCCCAGTGGCATTTTACAAAAAGGAGAAAACTAAGAGCAACTCCACTGGTGGTCAGTACGTGACCGTGCAAAAATATTTCTCGCATCCAAGTTTAGTTATTTACTTTTTTCCAACCCACCCCTAAAACTAAAACTGAGACTGCAAATAGATGGGAGACAACTGATAGCAACCCACCTGGACCAATCAAACTATCTAGCCCATCAACAGTGGGTGTTAGGCTTGTTGTGCCAACCTCATAGCCAAACTGGCATGTTTTGACATTTTTTTATCCAATTTTAATTTCCAGGGTCACATATTGAGCACCAGTGGAGTTGCTCTAATATATATAGCACATCAAGTGATTGGTAGCCATTTCATTTAGCATTTTCTGCCGTTGCTGTATAGGTACTAATATCAATTGATTTAGAAGATACAGGTCAGATAATTTCTAAGAATCTAGATTTTCAGAAAGAATTTATTCGTCAAGAAAAGTACAAATGGATATTTCTAGCATCTCCCTCTCAGTAGCTCTCTTTTGCAATTTTGTTTTGGAATAAAATTTGGTCATCATGTAGGTAGGGCTAATATTCTAAAAGATATTATCAGGGTCACACTTATGAGAGTTCCACTTTAGAAAAAATATCCCTGCTACAACCCTAGCATTCTTGTGGCCACGATTCGTTGTGTTGGTAGTGCTTCAGCAGCACAGTTCTATCTAGTTCGTCACACCTCAAGTCTGCACGCTTCTACACGTTTACAGGAGTTGGTATTGTTGGAAGAAAAAATATCCCTGCTGCAACTTGCATGCCCTAACTTGGTATTTACACAAGTGGCCATGATTTGTTGAGTTGGCCTTCATGCGCAAGTCTCAATATTCCACTTCGTAGTTCAAACTTCATACCTGAAGCGCAGCAAAGAAAACATGGTGGTCAACGCCTCCTAGCTTCTGCCCAGTGCTTACTAGCCACTTCTGGGAATAGTTCTTTCTAAATACATTAATGGTAGGTTCCGAATTGGTTGCAAAAAGCGAGAAGATCAAAGAGCCACGACTAGATTCGGACTAGTGTTCGTCCTCGTCACCTAATATGATGACAGTACGCCAGACCCTGTTCACTTTAGCGTCCTGCAAAGCTTGAAGTCGCCGAAGTTCGAACGAACGCCCCCATCCTCTTTCCTCGAATGCAAATCGCCTGATACCAGACCGTTACTGCAAGTCTGGAGCGACAAGCGACCCAGGGCAGCAGCAGCGTCTGCAGCTACAACAGTGACATAACGACAGGCCGAGCAGCGCAAGGAGGGCAATAAGAACTGTTGCTTGCCCTGAGTTCTGCGCCAGATCAGTGCACAGTACTACTACTACTTACACACAAGTCCAAGTGCCCGCACACGCAGCCGGCCACACACGCAACACCAGGCAAGGGAGTCTGATTAGCCAGCCGCACAGCACCCAATGCGACAGTCAAAAAGGACCAAATCATGGGCTGCTTGCCTCTCCTTCATTAATCCAGCAATTAAGCGCCTGACTAGTCTGATGAGAAATTATCGCCTGTGAAATTTGCAGACCGTGGTCTCTACACAGTCACAACTGATCTATTTTAAAACTCCATTGAGGTAAAAGTTATCATGGCTCATAATCATGACTTGTCATTACCCAATTGGTGAATTAGGGCCTCTTTCCATTGCCTTGCTGTCAATTAATTTTCTCATGTCATGAGACGAAACACTCATGACATGAGAAACTAGGATGACAACAAGATCATGGAATGTGAGAAACTTGGATTGACAGCAAGGTAGTAATGGAAATGGAGAAATTGGGATGACAGCAAGGTAACGGAAAGTGATTGAAATCCCTGCCCCTCCTGGCTATAGGAGAGTCACTTTCCATTAGAAAGTACAACCATTTTGAAAATGTGTAAGTCCTCTTCTCTTTCGTTATAGGTTTGTAGTTGAGGGTTCGTTGTAAGTAACTTTTTAGAGAACTTAAAAATTACAGCTATTCCTATTTGAAACAAGGGATGTGTCACACTCTGGCCTCGCCATTTACATGAAAAAGTATATTAAGGCAAAAGAAGAATTATGGAAATTCAAATATTTCACCTGCAAAAATATAATGTTAAAAAAAAACTCCTCTAAGAGAAACCAAAATCCTTCAAGATATCATAACTCTATAACTAATCTCAAGTTTCAACACAAGCTTTAATATCATCTTTCAAAAATCCTCATAGAAAAATAGACCTATTCCAACCTAGGGGCCAAAATCCCTTAAGCTACTATATTCTATAATGAATTTAAACACAATATCCTTGCCTTTGTAGGCAAGGGCAAAAACTAAATATGGTGACAATGAGTGTAAATGGTAATAATAAGTATCTCTAGAACATCTCCACCCACATTCCTATTTGGGCATCTATCAATATTTATCACACCAACATAAAGTGTTAGTTGTTCCCCCATCCCAACCCATAAATATGAACAAATAAACAGCATAAAGTGAAATACTACTTAAAATGTCACCACCTTGGCCACTCATTGTGCCTGGCCAATAAAAAAAAACTGTTACTTTATGGGCACTGTATTTTTTTAATGTTTACAGGCCTAAATTTTTATTCACACTATTTGACAACTAAAAGAAGGCCTAAAAAACCAGTCTACAAGCTATTTTACTGCTGTGGATGGGCATACCCTGACAGACCCTAGTTAAAGGGGACCTGGGAATTCATCAAGAAAGGTTCCCCTCTTCACCAATCACCATTGGGCTTTAGTGGACAAGTGGGTGCGCCTGCATTTTGGCCGCTAGTGGCGTTCTGTTCTGCATGGAAGCGCCGTCAGAAGAGGGAACGATGAGTTACATATGGGAATCTAGGTCTGGTAGGAAGTATTTTTTGCCCCTGAAATAATTGAACTCTGAACAGCCAGTTGCAGCAGTAATAACAAGCAGCAGCTGGTATTGGCGTAATATTATTGCCTCTAAACTTTTCAATGGGGTTGTTGAAACCAACAACAACAGTTATAATAAGAAATGTTCCATGAAGTTTTTTTGAACCTAAACTCACAGTTGGCGAACATTCCTCACAAATATTTGTGCGACCCAATGAACTCAGCATTGTTCTCTAGTCTCAAGAGAGCCAATAACACTGCAACTTAGAGTTTAGGGTAGAATTTTAGGGTAGCTACATTGCCATGCACGTCGTCAAATTCTGCAAGGAGATTCCCAAAACTTAAAATAGCTTAGTATATAATTAGACAATTGGGGGAATTTATTTTTGTTTCTGGTAGCTGGGTAGTTTCTAGAGTTCATTAAGTCCCAGTAACTCTATATTAATAATTTTGCTTTTCAGGCATTGGCAGTGTTTTTGAAAGCAGCATCCCCTGGTGCTGTTTTAGTTTATGGGGGACTTCCACTTGCTTATCTGTTGGGCTTTTCTTGAAGTGAGTTGGCCAGTCAGTTCCCCAACTGTTTATCATCATTATTATAGAGTACCCTCCATTAAGTTGTGGTTTGTTGACTATTAGTTTGTCAATTACTGTAGCTAATTAATTTCATGGAATGAAGTTCCATTTGAGACTATTCTAAAACTGCTTCAATTATGTAAAAAGGTTTGCAAAAGCCTGACAGTATTCAGAGGATAGGGTTTGTTCTTTGTTCCTAAGTTCCAATCTGGGTTAATCCTCCCAAGAACAAGCCTCGAAAAAGAAACTCTCTTTCTAAAATATGTCTACTGGATTTGGAGCATCTCCATCGCTGGGTCTCTAATATTGTTTATCACATCCAATATAACATATTACTTTTTTCCCCACCCTCACATAAACATGTAACTATAGACATCATAAAGTGAGAGACTACTTAAACTCCACCACTTCAGCCAATTAAAAGCAGTCATTTTCTTTTGTTGACCTTGTTCTCTGTGGTGCATATTTGTGCGTGGAGGTTGAGTTTGACACTATTTAGGGATTACACTTCACCCAAAATACTATGTAAAGACCAGTTTACTGCTGCCATGGGGATGCCCTTACAAGTCTTAACTAAGTTTCATGCTATTTAAAGTTTTTACTTCATCCAAATTAATTTGCCCAGGCCCATTGTAGAAGTTAAATTGTGTCAATTATTGGAGTCATCCCTTTCAAAACTTTGAGAAACATGATTACTACAGTATGATTCCATATTGTTTGCCTACATAAACATGGCGCCCAGCGCTAAGGCAATCCTTTTGAACTAGGTAAAGAAATGCCTACCACTGCCACCCCCAAAACCCTTGTCCATGCAACAAGTTGTGAGTGGCGATTCACAAGTTTTTAATACATCAACAAAAGCTATCTACAATGAACACTTGTGACCATGTAACTTTCTTTGCCTAATTCAACCATTAAAATTCATCTAAATTAGAGGCAAAGAAAAGCTGAAGCCTTTTAAAGAAATCTGATTTTTTTTTGGCTTGCCAAGAAAGGCCTTGAATGGCTGTTTCTACAAATGACGGTCATAATGTGATGTGAGTTACACAACTATTTGCCTTCCTCAACTTACCATCATATTCATACACATATTTTATCTTGCAACAAGGGAAATGGGTTGGGAGAGAGGTCAAGTTATTTTGGGACTCCAACACACTCCCACAATTGTGAAAGAGTGCAAATGAGGGAGTTTGAACATTTTAAAGTTGGGAGTTGGGAGTCCAAAGTTCATTTGGATTTCAGTTTAAGGTTTACAAAGTTTGAGGATCAAACCTTGTTTAAATTAAACCCTCTTTAAACTACTAGAAAGGTCTTGAAGAGTAGATAACTAAATTGGGCTCACATTCTAAAATCAAAGATCTAAAATACAAATTAAATGATCATTTGATTAAAAGGGTCAAATCTTATGTTGGTTGATACTTGTTTTTGACACTTTGAAAAAATAGTGGTAGGTTTTCCAAGTGTGGGTTTGAAACTAGTTTTTTTAATTTCTAAACTTATAGTTTTGGTTTTGATTTTTTTTTCAAATTCAAGAAACTTCAAGTTTGGTTCGAAAATAAGGTCTAGATCCATGTCACACTACATATTCCCCAAGGTTGGAAATCTTATAGGTATAGAGTTTTACAACAAATTAAAATTGAAAATTATGAATCTATTGAAATTTACAACACATTAAAACTGATCATCTATTTATAAAGTTTAGTGTGCTTATTAACTTAAAAACAAACTTCAATGTACCTACCTTAAAACCCTGAACGTATTTTTTAAAGTTCATTTTCAAACTTTTGATTCTAGTTCCAAGATTAGCAAAACGCTAGTTTCATAGCTTAGTCCTTGTATTAGCTCCACTAAAAGGGTTGATGATTCAAATCTCAGGCACAAGATTATAAAACTTGAAGTTGAACCCTTCAAGTTTAACATTACAAATCAAGGAACTTGCCAACAAGATTGAAAACTTTCAAAACAAGAAGTGAAACAAGAAAGTTATGAGCCCTCAATTCGGTGGGACTCATTAATTAGCAACATCTTGAGTCCTAGGAAAAATTGTTTTCAAGAAATTGCATAGTATATATCATATGATAGTGAAGACAATCTTGATTTTTTCCAAGTTCAAGGCGTGGTGTGTCTTGTGAATTTGAGTTAATTTGTGGCTCATCCATACACCATTTTGATTTAAAACTATATTACTACCTTCTCTTTTTTGGTTTGTGCAATTTGACATGAGGTCAAAATAAGATAAAATGAACAATTTTATTGCCTTGTTTGTATACTTGAAAAATTGAACATAATATAACAACAAAATTCTCAATTAAATATGCATTAAATTTTTTAACTTGAATGAAAAGATAAAGAAAAAAGAATTCTTCATTGAATTGTGCATGAATTTTCATATTTTGCATCATATAAATTGATTTTCAATAGGTAAAATTTAAAACACAAAAGACTTTTGAAATCTATTTTTGAAGTGTGAATTTTTGTAAAATGCATGTTACGTACAATAAATAAAGAAAAAATAAAATTGATAGTCCCTTTAAAAAGACAACAATTTTTATGACTTGACCTAATATAAGTACATTGCACTTAAGATCTTTTGTTGAAGGCTTCTTGAATAAAAATTTACCATCCAATCAACAAGGATAATTTAAATATCTAAAAACTTATTTGTTCATAGTTCTTTGGAGGTAATTTTTTGTAAATGAATTAGAATAGCTGATTTTTTTATCATACTTTCGTCCATTTTGAGACTTTTTATTGTTTTCATATGCGTAATACAAGATAAAAATGAATATAATGTTTTGGTCTACTTTGTCACACTTGCACCCATCATTATGAACCTTGATTAAAAGTTCATCTATATAATTGGTTCTTTCACATCCCTTAATCTCATCTCATACACGTTCTTTCACCTTGAAAGTTACAGAACATAACTTAGGTTTGCATTTCATGACAAATCTAAGAATTGGCAAGCTTCTTTGTCATTATACCATTAAAAAGACCTAGGGGTGTGTTATTGTACATATTCTAATTTGTTTTATTGTTTACATGTCATGTAAAAATTAGATATATGCCCATAGCCTTATTTTATAAATAAGGCTAGAGGAGGTTAAGCTTCCATTTTTTTCTAAATGACACACAAAAGAAGTTATAAGGTGAAATTTAAGGAAAAATAATACCTTTATAATTCACTTCAATGTAAATAGGATGGCAAGAATTGGATTATGAAAATATACTTAAAATATATTTAAAATATTTTCAATTTTAAAATAATATTCCCATAACATTCTATTACTTCATTACATAGAAAAAAATACTACTGTATTTCATTGTGTTTCATAAAATATACAAAAAAAACCTCCCCAAGAAGTAAGGTTTGTGTTGACTTACAAAACTTTTACCCATACCCAAGCAAACATTATTGAAATCCTATATAACATTATTTTAAACCCAAATTGGAAATATTTTGGAGCTTAAATTCTTTTATTGGAAAATATATTAAATAAGTTTTATTGGCCTAAAATAACAATCACTTTCAAATTCCTTAAAAAAAATGTCCTTCAACAATGATGCTTTGGAATTGAAATAGTTTTCCATTATCCATTTTAAGAATGGATTTTGTGCACATTCATTTTAATCCCAAAATTAAACAAAATAAAAAAACTTTCATTTAAATCTTTTGATCTCCTAATATTGAACAACACATCAATTTTATAAGGCAATTGTTGTGTAAGAATTAATGTATCAAAAATTCATTTAATCAATGACCAAAATGAAGATATAGAAGATTGGAATCCTTTATTCAAATTCATATGATTGCTACAAATAGTTAAAAAAAAATCTTGTGGTTTTTCATAAAGAAAATTATCTTGTTAATTTGTCCATGCATAATAAATATTATTGTTTTTGACATCAACAAAGATGTTCATTTTTTGGGAAAGAAATTTAATTGCAAACACATGAGTCATGATTTGAAAGTAAAATTGTTTTAAAACATTGAGTGGTAACAATTTTGATTTATAACTCATAAGATTATGTAATTAAGTTGGTTAAAGAAAACCTCAAAATCATGATACATTCAACTTCATCTAAATATTTATTATGAATGCATGGGATTTAATTGCAAGGTTTCAGTGGCAACAATTAATTGGAAGACATCATTCATGACAATACTATTAGTTTTAAAAATGTTTATAAGATTTGAAAAGATTTTGCAAAACCATCAAGTGACATGAAGGTTATTTATAATTTTTCAATTGGTGAAAGTAGATGCAAAGTCATTATTATTTCACTAAATGTGTAATATTTATATGTAGTAAAAATAAACAAGAAAATGTCACATGGACAAAATCATGAACAAACTTAAAATAAACTTAAGATGGAACAATGAAGAATTAGGACACAACAAATAAATAAATAAAGAAAATGAAAGATTAAAACAAGGACATCAAGACAAAATGTCATAATGTTGAACATACATTACAAGGAATCTTGTCATAACAACCCATGTTTTTGCAACTTGCATCCAAATTAACTAATTTTACAACTACCACTTCAACTATTCTATGTGGCATGTGGTAAAAATGACTTGTGGTCACATATTTAGTTACAAAATGGTTTTTAATTATAAATGTGACTATGATTTCCAACTACTATTGGTTTGGACAAAATTGAGGATGAATTTTCTTTTCATATTATTCACAATTAGTGGTGTCCAATAATAGATGAAAACTTAGTTGTTTTTGTGATTAATGTGCTTCATAGGTGATTAAACAACATGTGGTGTTTTGTTCAATTCAAATTATAAATATATATCATAATTGCAAATGTACATGTGCTAATAATAAGGTAATGTATGCAACATGTCATGTTAACTTATGGAGCTTAGGAATAGATAACCCTTAAATAGTCTAGGTAGCCTTGTAGTACACATTTAGTTAGGTACCCTAAGTACTTTAGATAGCTGACGCAACCCCTAGGTAGCCTAAACAACATTTAGGTACTTTAGATAAATTAGGCAACCCATGCTAAGTACTGTAAATAGTCTAGGTAAGCCCTCGGTACATCCTTCAATACCCTAGGTAACCCTTAGGTAGGCCCTTAGATACCTAAATTAATCTAGGTAACCCCTAGGTAGCCTAAGTAGACCTATAGATATTTAAAGTAGTTTAAATGACTTAGGTAATGTCATAGGAATGAGAACTATGAAGACAAACGATGAAAAAAAAACCTAAATTGAAATCCAACACAAAAGATAAAAACCAAGACAAAAATACAAAAGGCTAAAAATAAAAACATGAAATGTGGAAACAAAATTTTAAATAAATTTTTATTGTAATAATCATGAAAACATAAACAAAAAAGGAAAACAACAAAGCTATGGAACAAGATTGTACCATGGACTGGTTAATGTTGAATAAATTGAAAGTAATGAAGGGTCATACTTTTATTTACACCCCTTTGGGGACCTAATTCAAGGAAATTTCCATGGAGGTTTCCATGTGCCCACCAACTAAGGAAGCTTATTAAGAGATTCCTTAACTATAAATGAATTATGAATTAATTAAGATTCAATTAAAATGAACTTAAAGTTAAATGTGAATCAAGTAAGAGTTAACTAAAAGTGAATTAGAAAAACTTGGGTGTGAACTATGAATTAGCTAGAAGTAATCTAAAAGTGAATTGAGAGTTAGTTAAAAATATCTAAAAATGAACTAAGAATTAACTAAAAGTTATTTAAGAATGAATTATGAGTTAATTATAAGTGGACTACAAGTTAGTTACAAGTGGATTATGAGTGAACTACGAAGTCATAAATGGAAATCAATGTGAATGAACTCCATTCATCATGTGACCATATTTAATATTGGCATTCATGACAAATAAATAACCCTTAAGTAGTTTAACAATGCTTATGTAAACCCTTAGGTATTCAATATAATTTAAATAACTTAAATAAGTAGCTTTTAGAAGTACCCTAAGTAGACTAGGCAATCCTTCAATAACCCCTAAGTAGTTAGGTGCCTTCATGTCACCTAGATAGCACCTAGGTAGGCTAGGGAAACTTTTAGGTAACCCATCAAATCCTTAAATGCATTAGGTACCCCAAGCAATCCCTAGGTATCCTATTTAATTTAAGTAGCCTTTAGGAAACCCCTAGGTATCCTATTTAGTTTAGGTAGTTTAGGCAACCCCTAGGTATCCCCATAATTATTTTAGTTAGTCTTATTAATCCCTAAATAGGCCTTTAGTTACCCTAATTAGTCTAGGTAGCTCTAAGATAAGCCCCTATGTAGCCTACATAGCTTAGGGTAGATTGAATAAGTGATTTAAATAAGTTACTTAAAGTGCTTAATATGTGGTTTCATTTCATATTACATGAAAAAAGTTGGTGCAATGATAAACATTTTATCAAATCCTTATTACTACAACAAATATACCTTGATCTAAACAAAAAAGTTTAAGTGTTTACTTTAAGTTGAGGTGTGCAACTTAAGCCACCAAGGCTTCTTAGCCTAGGTAGGCCATGTGTTGTTATTTGTTCAATTTGGAGCTTGTCACATGCCAACATTTTAGTGATAGAAAAAAACTTAGGCATGCCCACATTTTAGTTATAACACTAATCACATATGATCATGTTACATAGGCATATGCAATTGCAAATTTTAGTTATAAAAACTAGTTGTAAATGGCTATGCCACATTGGTTAGATGTTAGGTGGATGAAATTTGTGTTAGCCACACCTCAATGTGTCTATTGTTTCGACTAGGTGCCACGATTTGTCTAGTGTCAATTGGACAAATTTGCAATTGGTTGTGGCCTTTATGACTAAAAATAGTCATTTATGATTGAAAAAACCAATTGATAACATGCAAATTCTTTGTAGTGACATGAAGTTTCTTACATCATGATATGTTAAACAATGGTAAAAATTAGGTTGTATTTGTTTTAAATTGTGAATGGATAATATGATATAAGTATTGGAAACAAGGTTTATAAAAAATTCATTATATTATTCTTCCATAAGCCCATCATGTATAAACCTTGTCAAATAATTTTTAAAACGTTTATTAGTATCCATAAACAGATGATGATGAATAAACTTAATTTGATGACATCATGTACATCATTTTCACACAATGAATGGAGTTTATCAATATGGATGTTCATCCATGATTCATAGTTCACTCTTAGTCAATTCATAATTCATTTTTAGTTCATTCCTAGTTCTTTTAGTTCACTTTTAATTAACTTTTAGTTGATTCACAATTAACTTTTAATCCATTCTTAATTAATTTTTAATTAATTCATAGTTCATTTGTAGTTAGGAAGTTTCTTAAAAAGTTTCCCTAATCAGTGGGCACATGAAAATCACCATGGAAGTTTTTTTTAAAGTCAAGTCCCCAAAGGCCTATAAATAAAAGTAGGACCTCCATTACTTTTAGTTTGTTCAACATTAGTTTAAGGTATCATCTTGTTTCATAACGTTGTTATGTTTTTTTTATATTTACATTTTCATATTTGATCACGATAAAGATTTGTTTGCACTTTGGTTTTACACTTGTCTTTAACTTCTTGTGAATTTGTCTTATTTTTTATGTTCCATGTTTGGAAGTAAACTTAGGTTTGTCATTCATTTTCATAGTTCTTGTGCCGATGGCACACAACCTACCATTTAAACATTGTAGGCTTCACATGAACAATATTTATGAACTATTAAATCAAATGATTTTGTTTTGACATTATATTCCTCTTTAAAAAAATATTTATGAAAAGTGTTTAAATTGTTTGCAATAATTACTAATGAATTTGTAAATACTTTTCAAACATTTTCAAAATGTCATGTTAAGTCACAACTTTGTTCATAAACATCAAACCCAAGGGTGTAAGCATGGTAAAATAGACCAAAACATTAAGGATGACAAGTGTTACTCTATATCATGCATATGAAAAAAATATTAAAAGAACATCACAATGGGTGGAAGTATGATATAAAAGTTTCCTTTGGCTTCTTTGTTGCACTTATAAAAATATATTTCCAAAAAAATAGAAATCAATATATATTTAAAATAACAAAAACTATTTTCATTTAGTCATTGGTATATTCATATTCAAGGAACCTTCATCACAACATATTCCGTGAAATATCTAAGATTGGGTTAGGACATAAAGATCATTATATTTTTGAGGGCACCATTGAAAATATATTCTATGTTTTCTTTGCTGGAACATAAGTTTAATACATATTTGGAACAAAATATCAACCTACTTTTTAAATACATTTCACAACTATTCATATTTCAAAGGAAATATTTTTATTACATGAAATTTGCAAATCAATGGAGATGGTTTTATTTAAAAAATTCAAAATAAATATTTTTGTTTATGAATTTGAGTCAAAGTGTAAATTTATATGTTTATTTGATGGTGATGAATCATCCAAGTGTATTTTTTTGGGGTGTTAGTAAGCATTTTCCTTAAATGCCATTTTAAATATTTTTAAATATCTAAAATTAATTTAACTCCAAATGGTTATCAACCATGTTGTTTACATGTTTACAAGGTTCATGATCTATGGACATCAAATTTAATGTGTAAATCATGAATTGGAAATGAAGGTGGCAATTGTTTGTTATGTTCATGTATATCACTACAAGAAACTGTGGATTTTTTCACACAGAAGGTCATGGCTCATGACGTAATTTCTCAATTTGTGTAATATGTGTGCTAATTTAATGTCAAGTTTTAGTTTTAATGTAATATATGCCACAATAAGCACCACAATGTATTGTACATTATAATGGATGAAACCACAAAGTTTGCTTCACACGTGTCATGAGCCGTGGCCTTTGGTGTGAGAAACATGATATTTTCTAGAAGTGATATGCACTATATCATTGTAAACAAATTTTGTTACATAGACATGACAATACCCAATTATTTTTAGGATAATAAATTTTGCAAATAAAGTCTTCAGATACATATCTGATTTACTTGATATTTTCACCTTTTGCAAAATAAGTCATATTTATATTGAAACCACCATCACCAACATGGAATCAATTGTCAAATGGATTGGAAGATTGGAAATTTGTTATGAAGTCCTTGGAAATTGGAAATTGAAATGATGCAAACATTGGCCATACTATAGGAATATTTTGACAAGGCCAATAATTTTTTCTTGTGCAAAACATTACAAAAATGAAGAAGCCTTCATGTATTTTCACAATTTGACCACTAATAATCTTTTTAAAAACTCCATGAACCAAGGATAACTTGCTAGGTATTTGCCATGGTTTGATGAGACCTTATAGAAGTCCATACATGTTTTCCATGGTCTGTATGTATTGAAAACTACACAATTTTCTTTTCTAAAAAATCCAATTATCTAGTTTGAATCATATTTTAATTTTAATTTATTGAATCATATGTGATTTAAATAAAGAGGTAAACAAAAACTGATCCAAATAATTTTACCCGTTATGTTGTGCACAAAAGTACAAAACTTGGAGTCATAAAGTGCATCAAAATGTATTTAAACAATCATCTCACATTCAGGACGAGGTCTTCCGTCCATCAATTTAGAATGCTATCCATTAGGTTGTACATAACACAAAATTTCACTTTGGTGTAGAGTGTATACCTTTGTGTGATCTAATTAATCAAGAAGTTTATAAAGCACGGGCACAATGCATTTGTATTTCATCTTCAGCTTGTTTAGGCAATAATGATCCACACATGCAATAAACAGCATAAGTTTTTCTAATCAATAAGATTGGGGCACCACCCACTCTCATAGAAATTATGCCTTGTGTGAGTTTTTGTGAATATAATTTCAAAGTGCCAAACAATCACGTGGTGAGAATCCAAATTATTGGTTCCAAATGCAAGTTACTTGCTTTTTTTTGAAAGCAATCATGTAATGGTAGTAACTTGATGATTAAGAACAATGTCTACATTTGTAATTTCAAGACTATCATTATATAATCTTAACTTGAGCAAGAAATTCAGATTCCATTGTAAAAAAAGTTCGTTTTGAGGAAATGTATGAATATTTATATTCTTATTGTTAAATATCCTTATCATTAAAAACATCCAAAACCACCCAAAATCAGTAACAACCATTGTTGGGCGGATACCTGGTTTGGCAGGTTAGAGCCATCAGTCAATTTCCGTTCCAATTAGTAAAACCCAAATTGGAAATGTGAGAAAAATGAGGTTCAAAGTTCATACCAGTTAGGATATTCAGCTACTCTAGTGGCAAAAAAATTGTACATTTTGAACTGGATAAAAACCCACATGACATTTGAAATTTGGTAATTGTATTTTCATCTCTAACTCCTTACAAGTATGCTCCCAAGCTCCAATTACATGTTTCCCAAGATTCAACAATTGAAAGGTTTGACAAGTAGTCATGATTCTTTATTAGGTGGTGCGACTTGTGACCATGTTTGGAAAGAAAATATTTGCATATTTGTAACCATGGGTATAAAGACAAGATGTTGAATGGTCACATTATCCGTTCCACTTGAAAACAAAACTATGCAGCCACACTGTTATGATCAACCTTGAAGATTTTGCATCATAAGATGTACCAACACAAATTTGTAAAGTTGCACCTGTATTATGTTCTTAATTAGGTTGGTGTTGGCAGCCTTTATCTGTGGTCATTTCATCATTTCCACCATGATATAAGTTGCAAGACCTTACAAGGCAAGGTAAAGGCAATGCCCTACAAGGCAAGGTAAAACACAAGGCGAGGCAAGAAATCATCACACATTTAAGGAAAGCACATTTTCTTCCGATGGGTTCAATAGTATGCCAATTGCATCTAGTTGATGGCACCAACATTTCATATCTATTCACTTTTGCTTGTTTGTTTTGCTTCTACAAGGCATGTCTTCTTAGTATTCATATCCTTTTTAACATATAGATGTTGCACAAAAGGTATATGTAGCTTCTCTAAATAAGAAGTTAGTACACATGGTATTATACTTTTATGTTGTCAAGGTATTTCTCCTAGCATGTTGTTTGTTAGTATGTTGTACCTTGATATTTATATTGTGCCTATATAATGTAAGAAGTATGAATGAACAATTTTTTTAATCTGATCATTGCAAAGCTATGTTGTAATTTCAAACTTGATAGTTCTACATAATAAGGTTTATAACTCAACATGTTTCAAGGTTGAAAGACCATACTTCACAATATACATGCAATTAAAAACATATTTGTATAGCCTTAGCAATGCCAAGTAGCACGCCTTTTTTCTTTTTCCTGATTGGTGTTTTATTAACTCTGGCTACAAGCCTCAAGCAGGATAGTGGACTATCCTCACTGAGTGTGAGGAGAATTGTGTTGGACTTACTAAATTTTGATGTGTATGTTGTGGTTGCACAATTTATGTCTAGGCATGATTCTTGAATAAGTTTTCATGTGTAACATTGATCTATAACTTTTATATTTTTCTTAAAAACTCAATGTCACATGTGCAAATTATTAGAGTATTGCAAAATGTTGTGCTAATGCATGTTTAAATGTCTGTGCATTCTTCTAAATGTGTATAGCATTTTGTAATGTAATCCTTAATGTGTGATTATATGTCATAGAAGCTATATTATAAAGTACAACGTGTAATATAATGTATGAAATTTATGCAATAGTATTGTATCATCACCCACACATTGTAAAAGCATGTTTTGAATGTAGAATAGTAAAACGTTGTTATTTTGGTTCAAAAAAAAGATTTTGGTACAACTTATTTGCACATGATGTAGTGGTTTAAAAAAACCATGGTGAAGTCTAAATCTTTTTGTAGATTGGTTAGATTGTTTGATTGGACTTCACAATACAGTCTCCCATCTTTGTTGATTGGATTACTTAAGCCACTTGCTTTGCTATTAGTGATTTGCTATTTTTTAGAGCCTTGCTTTCAAGATTATGAGTGAGATATGTAAATATGTAGTAATGGCATTAAAAATGTTGATGTAGGCCCAGATATGCAATATGGGTGGGGTTGTTTTTAACACACACATTGTATCGCACAATATGACATGTTAATATAATATACAACAAGTAATATACATGATTAATTTCTAAAATATTACATATTAGATCCAATCTGTAGAACCAACCACTTTTCTTGTGAAAAATTTAGGATTATTTTGTTGTAGAATCAATGATGTTTTGGAAAAAAAAGCCAAGAATTGAAAAAAAATCACCAGCTTTCTATACATGGTACAAGTATCTAGCAAAAAATATAAATCAGTGTTCAGATTTTTCCTGTCATATTTTGTTAATAGTCAAATTTGGTTGAAGAACTTATGGAGATCTAGTTGACAAAGAAAATAAACAAACAGCCTTCCTAATAGATAGATTTTACAAAAGACAATGTTAATTGCATAAATATAAACTTGTTGACATTCTAGAATTTGTGCATGATAAGAAATTAGTAACCAAACTAGAAAAAACACTATGCTCATTAAAAAACTAGATTCCTTGGTAAAAATTCAAAGTATGTTTGAATGTCAAGAGTTATGTGTCACCTATAAACATGCTATAATTCAACGATGTATGAAACAAAGGTCTAGTCTATAGAATAATAACTTTTAAGTTTCCGTCTTTATTTTATAGGATATATGGTAAGGGGTGGAATATTTTGAGATGGCATGAGCTAACCATTGGTCCTAGGGTCAATATGGCATTCCCAAAGTGAACACAGATGCATGATATCATGAAATGACATAAATGCAATCCGCATGCACACATGAATGGATTCCCATGCCATGATATAAATGCCATGGATTGGCATGGTAAGGAATACAGGCCATGGGTACAACTTCTAAGCCTGCTCTTGTGTGGGGAAAGGTGAATGAAAAGAATGCTCGTTGAACCTGCTTCAGAGTCCAAGCTAACCAAACAAACTTGTCCTTGCCACATTTACAACACTGGCCTGTTTTATGCATTCCAAAGCCCTAGAGTGGCAATTGACTATCTAAGGAATTTGAATGGACTAGTACAGGTGAATACTAAAAGTATCTACCCAGTAACCAAAGTGATTAGTTTTTGGGTCCAATTTTTTGAGTGTAACATGAAGTTGTCACAAATTGTTTTCATTTAAAAAAGTTAGGGTTTCCCACAACCCATGTGTGGGAAAGAAACACGGTACCCAAGACCCATTTAAGGGGGGAAGGGAAGCGGGCTTGGGTACCATACCTGTGCAGGTCCCCCCATGTCAGATCTGTCTCTGATCCAAAGTGGGAGAAAGGGAGAGGAGGACTGGAGAAGGGTGGGGAAACGTGGGTACATCAATCAATAATGAGAGTTCCGAGGTTTGAATGTTTGAACAAATGAATAGGTAGTTGCACTAGTCGTTCATGGTCAAGAGGGGGAATAATGATGGTCTTCCTTAGCTAAGTAGCATGATAAGTGAATTTGCACATATTAAAGTCCTGTCGGTTATAAAAATGATGTAAACTTGAATGATGAACTTCAAAGGGTTCATGCGTGGTTGATGAACTATGTAAAAATCAGCCTGGAAAAAGTTCCAGGAAGGGGAGAAGGGAGAATTCATGGATTCTTTGTGTATTGGTCTCAACAGACCAGGTGGGGACTCCCCAGTCACAACTCACACATGCCCCCCCAATCCACAAGTTGTGAGATTACTAACAGTCCCAGTCACTACCCAGCTTTTGTGTGTGTCTGTATTCTCCTTGGAAGCCCAGTGTTCCATAAGAAGTCACTTTGAATGTTGCCCAGGCTCCGTCTATAAATTGTTTTGTTGTCAGTGTACGGCGATTCATAGACTGGCAGGAACAAACGTTGCTGGTGGCAAGTGGTGGGTCAAACTTGGAAAAGAAAGTTTGCAGCCGACAAAGTCGAAGAAGTAGTGCAACTGATTGTCTCTTCTGGCCTAGAAGTAGCCACCACTTCTTCCCTTTGTTCCAATCAAAGGTATACATCTCCACTAAGCAAGGGATGTTGGGAAGAGGTTAGGGTCCAACAAAACATGGTCAAAATACTATCATCATGTAGCCGTCGTGCTACAAAAAAAGTTCTGGACCATGAACAGTAGCTGTTTGTCAACCCCTCAAGAAACACAATGATCTACTTGGGGGAGTGGGGGATGGGGGAGAAGGGAGGGGAGGGGGCACAACAGAATTGAGTAGAGGAAAATTGGACTTTGTTCAAAACCATTGAATATATTTGTTCTGTGCTTCTCACATGGAGCCAAAACAACATGACAGAAAGAAGCATTGTTGAATGGGTACCCATTTCCCAATAGCAATAAAATGAAATTTTTTTTGGTTTTGTCTTTTAAAGTTGGGGCCTTTGTGCAACCCAAAGGTGAAGCACATTGCTAGTAATAGCGTGCAAGTTTACAAACTGCACAAGAAGTTGCCCATCTGATCAAAGTCCAAAACAAACTAGCATCTCTGGTCGCCGCAGTCGGTCCCCAATACCATTTATCTTCACTTGCTACTAGAAAGACAACAATATTATCCATTGGCACATGATCAGATGACTTTTGAAACCAGTACAGAAGGGCTCAACAAATCCTAGCTTGCTTGATGGGAAGAATTCATGTGGCAGGTTCCTCATACTTTCAAACAAAAGTAAGGCAGTGCCACATTACGACTTGTTGTCGATGTTTTCAAATGTTCAACTATAGTGTGACGTGCATAGTGAGGTTCCTTGGGTACAATAATTTAGTTCTTGACTTTGTGGGTTATGGGCCATCTCAGAAACAGGTGAGCGGTTTCAAAAGTTTGAACTGAAAGTGTTAGGGTTTTAAATACTATTCACAAGGAGAGAGATCATTTAAAGTGTAAAGAATCTCAATTTGAAATTTGAACCCATTTGCTTTCTTTTAGGGTTCTCAAGCCAAGCTAACTTACATTATAGAGATTTTATATAATGAAAATGAGATCTTTTAGGTTGAACATCATTTTTTGCATTTGTCTCGACTCTTGATTGTCGGTTGAAGAAAGGGTTGGCATATTTTGAAGTTCAACCCTAGCCTAGACTCCGTATGGAATGTCCCGAACATGGTTTTTGTATTCTTCCCCTTAGTATTGAAGTAAGCATTTGGGTATCTTTGATTCTCATACACTGTGGAGCTGCTATTCAGAAATCCATGGTCACTACAAATGGTAGACAAGTAAACAAAAATTACAACCATTCAAATCTCTTCAAGTGTGGAAATGTTCAGTGCTGCCATAGAGAGGAGAAAACAAGTTGGGCAAATTGGTCATTTACTATGACTCAATACCTGTTTCTTTCTTTGTAAATACACTAGTACCTTTACCATTTGTGTAGTAATTAAATTATTTTCAATAAAAGTCAATTTTTTTCAAAAATAGCTGCCCACAATGCCAGAAGTTTTAGAAACTCTGTTTCGACCTAGTGTATATGGTCATATGGTTTATTCCAGGTCTACATGGCCAGGTCTTTGAATGCGCTAGAATTTCAAGAAGTTTTTGTTGTTACCACGGGAGTGAAAAAAAGGAAATTTTTTTTTTGTCAAGAAGATGCCAGAATGGTAAAGCTAGACATGTAAGATTGCATGATGGGCTATTACTTAGCCTTGTGTCAATTAGGCTTGGCTCCAAGCTCCTCATCTCTTTAGCTTTATCCAATTAATAGATTATTCTGGGTGCTTGAGCCTTTTGTCATCTTCTCCAGTTTGGAAGGGACTAAATATAACCAATGTCAGTGGTTATTTTTCTGAAATTTATGTTGTAGCCAAAGTTGCCATCATCCATAAGAAGTTTGAGCCAAGTTTTGGCCATAAACTAGATATGAAAGTCAAGAGAATTTAAGCATCCTTCTATATTTATGGCTACCTATAGGTTATAATCTATTTTCAAAAGCTAGTGACTGAAGTCTTTGAGCCCTTTTTCATAACATTTCCTTCAAGTAGGTTGAAATTAGATTTTACACGTTGACAAATTTGCCTGAGGAAAATAGTAACTGTAACCCAAGTTTCTTTTTACATTGGGACAAAATGGACAAACAGGAGTTAACAACTGCACTTCGGTACCCTAGTACCTTAGCAGCTTGGACAATAATTATATTAATTAAAAAAAAAATTGAAATTAATTTCAAAGAAAAGACATTTGCAAAGGTAAAGAGGGAATTTTTTGAAATTTTCATGAATATTTATGTTTGAGTCAAGGAATAACGAATTATTAGACAGACGTTTATTGAAGCTGCCCTGTCTTACAATACAATCTCAGTAGTTTTTACAAGCGTTGGGCAGGTGCCGGGTTTGGAGTCAGAACTCTAGCTAATAACAAACCGAACCAGAACTGGAATCAGAATTTGTATTTGTGAAGAACCAGACGGTGGAACTAGTTCTTGTTTCCAGTTATGTCTGAAACTGGAACTGGAATCAAATCTATTTTGACAACAATTTTTTGGAAAAAAGGATTAGAATGGGGGGCTAAACGGAGTTTAACCAGCAGTTAACTGTTGATTCCAAAATGGGTTACCGGAAACTAGGTCATATGTTAGAACAGAAACTAGAATCAAAACCAAAATTTACTTTTTTGAAAGACCAGACGTGGAATCATTCTAATTTAGGTTTTTAGAATGGGAGCCAGGAGGTTCTTTAGAGAAGTAAAGACAACTGCCCAACACTGGCTTTTGCTCCCTTGCTACTATCAGCTCAAGACAGTAAAGTTACTGGTGGACACTTAAGTGATCATACTTTTAAACCCATTTATCATATTGTGGGGCTGGATTCAGGGACTGCCCAAACACAAACACCAAGTCTAGTAAAAGAGGGAGAGCGCAAACTGCCTCATCAAGAGAGAGGAGCAAGCAGTCCATGCCTTATAGAATAAACTATTAGCCTACTTACGTAGTCGTATACGTGCAACTACTAGAACAACAAAGACCTCGATAACCTTAGACTTCTGACTCTATCCTCTGCAGCAATTTCTAGAGGACAGAAGTGCGCCGGTGGGTGCTGCTGGTTCATTAAACCCATGCTTAGGGATGCCCAGTATTGTCCTTTTATGCCAATTGGCGGTAACTTGGCCTCATCAGCTGATCGGAGAATTAAGAAGGTTTGTTCCCTAGACTTTTCAAATGGCAGTTTCGTAGTTTGACTTTCTTCCTAGTTTTGTCTAACTGTGCAAATTGCCCCGAGCTTCAAGTTAACAGTTCTACATCTACTGTGAAGTTAATTGGAATGTTTGCAAGTGGTTCCTTGATTCTTTTTATAACCTTGGGTTTCAGGTCTTTTGAAACGTTTCAAAATCACAGAACCCCCTCCCCCAAAGCTTCCCGGTTTGTAAAACACAAAATTCAGAGTAAAATAACTGTTGGGTTGTAACCAAAAAAGTGAGGGCAGTATAAGTTAGGATTATATTCAATGCATTCCGACATACTGCTGGTCAGTTGCAATACAGCAATTTCCAACAACTTCAGAGTGTGAGTTAAACATAATCTGCTCACAATCAGTTTCTAAGGTCCTAATCCTAAAATCTTATCAAGACTCTTACGCATTCACTCGGATCAAAACACTCCAGAGCTCCTCTCCTCTCAAGTAAGCTATTGTGATCTTTTGGTATGTTCCACGACAAACAAATGCCACAATTCAAACCCAAATGCCCATCTAACCCACAAAACTTTACTCATGAATGGTATTGAATAGAACTTGGCACTAACAAGCTAACACCCAAGATTAACAGCCAGATAATGATCAATCTTCAGGACCCAAAATTCCCTTCCTAAAAAATAGGTATTATGCTCAAAGTTCCCACTTACTTAGGTACTCAACCTTCCCAAAGTAAATCAGCCCACATATACCAAACATAGACAAGATGAATCATACCTAGATCAACCACATGATCCCCTAGAGCTTGTCATCATCTCTAGTTGAATGCTTCTATGACTCTATTGTATCTAAACTCTTGTTCACTTTTTCACATGCATAGCGGAAAATTTTTAAGAATGAGAGGTGGACAAAGTTGCATCCACACATAATGTGGGGATTCATTCCATCATTAAACACACACACACAACTCTTGAAAAACATCTATCAATTGCTACCAACCACAACACAACCACTCTTAGAAAAGAATGATTGGGTGCTTAGCTTTTTGATGATTTGCCTTTTATCTCCGTCTTCAACTCCTCTTGCTCCATCACCCAAGCAATTGCAACCACACAAGAAAAAAAACAAAACAGCAACCAAGCATATCCCAAAATCTTCACTTTTGAATCATTTCTACCATCCTTGAAACACTTCCACAAATCAAATCTAACTCCACTAAATGATAAAAAATAAATTACAAATTGGTTTCTAGTGCTTAGATGTTAACAAGTAATTTTTTTTTCACATTGTGAACCCCAAAAGATAGTCAAAAGTAAATATGGGCTACATATGTAACTACTCCCCAATACTTTTGATTCAATCCTTTAGTTATCACCTTTCAAAGTGTAGTATGGTATAGTTGAAAATCTCTTCTAGGTTAATTCCAAAGTTATTCATCCTTACCCTTGATCACACATATTCTACCTCCTTCATCTTCATCCAATGATCCATTCCCATCAAGACATTCCACAAACAAGAACGGTCCCTCCCAACTCGATTACAAAAACCTTTTGTTTCCAAACTTCTTGATGTTAGCATATGTAATTCCTTCAATGAATCCCATAAACATTTGCCTTCCTCTCTATAAAACATAATCTCATTTTTGTTTCACCTATGCCTAACCCATGTTCTCTATCACTACACCATGCATTCAAGCAATTAACATCACCTTCTCAATCATTTGTTTAGCCAAAACAATAGGATCATTATCCTCATCAAAACCTTTCACCAATGGATTTAGGAAATTGTCTTGGAATGTGACTTGTCAATATCATGTGTCGAAAAAATTGATGTTTGTTTGGATGCCATAGCAATATCCAAACAAGTTCCATGGTAAGTGGTTATCCCAATTAGGCACATATTGTTCAATAGTAGCAGCAGACAATATTGTCAACCCATGTTTTAAAGTCTTAACTAGTCTAATTGTGTAAAACCTATGGCACAATGTTTTAGTTCACTATTCCATAATGGCCTAGGTGTAATGGTATGACATTTTGTTATCAATTCACCACAATTGTTAGTTAACACATGTTTAGGAACTCCAAATCAACAAATTATCTCATCTTCAAAAAACTTTGCAATCATCTTTGCTTCATTTTCAACTATAGCCCTTGTAGCAACCCACTTAGAATAGTGGTTTATGTTAGCAATGATGTACTGATTCCCATTATTAGTTTCCAATAAATGGACCAATTATGGGTAAGGCAATTTTATAGTTGATCCCAAATGGGGATGCTTTTGAGATCCTTAACATTCGACTTAATGTTGTTGGTTCTTTTCACCAATTGGCACAACTTACAAGAATGCACAATGGTTTTAACATCTTCAATTTTGTTATGCCAAAAATAACATTTGTTCACCTTTGCAAATGTATGCCCTTTTCCAAAGTGTCCAATTTCTTCATGTAAATCTATAATAATTTGCTTGTGTTCTTCAGGTTTCGAGACTACCAATTCTTTAAACATAAGTTTATCATGGTTCTAATGGTAGTGCAAATTTTTAAATCCTTTTCTTGATTATAATGTTGTCTTTTGTACTACAATCTGTAGGAATTTATCCCCCATTCAGAACCAACATAGTCTGACCATCATTCCAAATGTCCATGCTCGTAGCACAATCCCATTCACCATCCTTTTCTTCTTTAAAACTGTTCCAATCAACATTGTCAACATCAACAAGTGCATGTGCTTCATCAATCAATTGTAGATGCATCTAAGTGTCCCAAAGGTTTTTCATTCTTCTCTTGAAGAGCTAATCATCCTACTTATCTCCCACATTTTCTTCTTAGCCTTCCACCTACTCATCATCAATACCCCAAATCAATGCATAGCATTCACCTCCCATTAGGTGAAATTTCTTTTGGATAGGTGAAAGCCCTTTGCTTGCATATGTTACAACTTGTTCATTTTTTCTCGTTCTTTGCAATATAATAGCTCCCATTCCTTTGATTGACCAATCTACATCCAAATTTAAAAATTTAGTGAAATTTGGTTTGATCAGAGGTCTGAAATTTCAGAAGAAGAGATGAGAACCCATTGTATCATTGTAAAACATGGAACTTTAATGGAGTATAAGAGAAATATATTTTGATTTCTAGAAAAGTTTTGTTCCCATAGTCAGAGTTTGTTGTTTTGGTGTTTTAATCATACTTTCATTACTAGATTTAAATTTTGAAACTAGCTCTAAGTAGATCTAAATGAAGATACTTTGTTAGTATCAATTTTATTACATGTTAGTCCAGATTTTTTACCAAAATATAGGATTAGAGATTCTATATTTGCCCAATCCCAACTCCATCACTAATCTTGTTGCATCATCTAACTAGGATGGACCTTATCCTTTACCACTTGTGACATGTTAACCTTATTTAGTGGTAGTACCTATATGTTATTTCTAGGATCACGTTTGACATGAATTGTCCCTTTTCCAACATCAACAATAATGTTTATTTTGATCAAAAAATTCAATTTTAGAAGCAAGTCATAACTGTTAGTGTCAACAACCATGAATGTCGAAAAACATTATATCTTTCCAACCTTCATAGGTATCTCATTTATTCTCCCCAATGCTTGGGTAATTACACTTGAGGCAATTTTGTATGATTATGTACCAATGGCCAAGTGCATGATCCCTAGCTCACAAATAACCCCAGATGCCATGATTAACATGGAGGTTCCTCTTCAACCAAGCTTTCCATTAAATGGTTACTAATTTCCACAAGAAGATACAATGTCTTGCTTTGGTGACTTTTATTGCTACAAATCATGCAGATTGTTGGTGTTCCTTTAATTCTAATGATATTACTTGATTTCAAGTTCTCATCTCACTTCCTTTTTGCTATTTTTACCAAGATTTCTAGATATTCCAACTCCTTAGGAATGGAAATAATTTTTCAATAGGAGATAATGCAATCTTGCCATTGATGAAATGTGTGAATTTTTTTTGACCCAGATGAACCTTCCTTCATGGTTTCCATTGGAATTGCATATTTGGCATGTTAAAAAGCTATTGGTTCAAGTAGGACCTATTTTGAAAAAATATATTAATGACTCATTGAGAACATTGACTTGTTTCTCCGCCACCATTTCATTCATCATCCCATCTTCTTGTTCTTCCTAGGGCTCAAAAGGAGTTTCTCCCAATTATGTTGGCACTTGTTCCACTTCAAGTCCTACTACTAAACAAAAACTAGAAAAAAACCACAACCATTTGCAACTATATTCTAGTTGCAAAAGACATTTGATACTAAAAATTGTTTAGTTGAATTAGACAAGTTACATAAAACACTTGTTGCAAGTGTGGATGAAGTCAATGGTCAACAAAATATTTCACCATTTGTATATTATTGTATGTGATCCATATATTACCATAAAGACCAACAAGTTAAATAATGACACATGGCAACTGAAAAAGGTTTGAAAAAAATTATTTAAAAATAAATGGTGGATCCTCATCATATATTTTTAATTGTTTTAGATTGTGACACATGGCATAATACTAATATGCCACGTGGAATTTTTGAATTTTGGTCAAAATAAATTAAAATTAATATATAGGTGGGTAGGTGTGACTAGGTAGGTAGGTAAATGTTTAAATTTTTTTTTGGGTTTAACCTTTAGGGTTAAACTCTTTAAAAGTTTAAGTTCTTTTGATTAGCTCATCCCAATTGACATTTTTTTTAATGTGCAAGTGGAGGACAAAACCTTTTCATTATATAGTTCTCAAAATGGAAGTGGAGGACAAAACATATGGGATAAAAATTGAAGTTGCAATTTAGTTGCAAATTAAGTTGGAATTAAAAAATTTATCTCATATTTTTTGTCTTCTTTTTAAATTTTGTAAATTATATAGTTAAGTATATAAGTAGCTAATTAACCATCTAATAAGCTAAATAATAATTAATTAACCAATTCATTTAATTGTAGACTATTAATTCATAAATCATATATGCAAAAATAAATGATTGAAATAATAACTAATTAACTATTAATAAGAAAAATAATTATTAGTAAATAATTATATAATAATCAATTAAGTAAATCATTTAGTTATAAACTATAAATTCATAATTCATCTATACAAAATTAAATGATTGAAATAATAACTAATTAAGCAAATTATTATTTATAACTATTTTTTAATAGGTTTTTAATTTAAAGATAAATAATTGAAATATTAACCAATTAATAACTAAGTAGTTTATCTTAGGTAGGTAAGTAACCTAGGTTTGATAGGTAGGTAAACACATAAGGAGATAAGTTGATAAATTAGGTTAGGTAGGTAAAAAAACATATATATGTAGGTAGGTAGTGAATTTATTTAAATAAAAACTAGGTACAACTTTATAAATACACCAATGGAAACATACCCCCATTATACCCTTAATAAAACTTAGCAAAAATACACATACTTTTCAAAAGTTTCCCAATACACCTATGTATACCACTAAAGGTTATTTTGACACCTTAGTAGTGTAAATAAGTTTGGTTCCATTTGCAACTATTGGGACATATGGGTGTGATCATGGATGAAAAAAATTATAATGTGTAAGTTGAAGAAGTCATTAGTTGCAAATATAGTTATAGCATAGTTGCAAGAATGGTCAAAGGTGCAAAATTGTTGCATAAACAATTAAAGTTAGTTGCAAATGACAATTAATTGCATGTAGTTGCAAATGCATTGTTTGCATTTTGGGGGATTTCTTCTAATGTACAGTGAACATTCCTTCCATGTTTGCATAGTCCTTAATCACACACAATTTTTTGATTTCAAGACAGAGTCAAAACAAAAACCTCTTTTTCTGTTTTACATCTTCCAATTTTCCCCTTGTAAACAACTTTTCCATCCTATCATAATAGGTAAGAACCCATTGCTTGGGTTCTTGTTTGATTGAATCCAATTTAGCTTGGATTTATTCCTCAAGTTCATTATTCCATATTCTAACAACATGGCTCCTTTCATGGTTTGCCAATCAATAGGAATAGTAGTTAGTTTTTTGAACCATTCCTTGGACTTACCCTTCAAATTGAGTATGCCAATTTTGAACAACTTTAGTTCATAAATGCTTTTCATTTCTATTGTAATCTCTAATCCTTCATTTCAATCATGAATGTTTTCAAACTCCCTGTACCCTAAAAAAATTCATCCATGCCCTTACAACTTATCATTTTGAAGTATCTTCTAGATTTCATAACAATATAAAATTTCCAACTCTATTGCATACAAACATCAAAAGAAGCTCCCTTTTGATCTAGAATTATAACAAAATCAATGCTTTCCAAATTTTCTTTGACCCACTTGTTTCCCTTATCTAAACTCTAACTTGACATTCTTAACATTGTCCTAGAATGTTCAACCCTAATAACTCTATCTCTTATTCTAAACATTTTTCCATATATTAGGTATATAGAACTTGATGTAATGTTGCTTTGTGACTACCATTATCGGAATTGAGATGTGTTTTAATCTAAGGCCATGCTTTCCATTTCAAATTTTGGAATTAAGAAATAAAATGGAGGGTTCAAGAATATTGTCTAGAATGGAGCTATTCAATGCACATTCATTGTTATCCTTAATAGAACTCATCATAGAACTTCAAGATCATTTTTTAAAATATAATTCAACATCTTCATTTGGATCATCATTAATCATTGTGTAGGATTCGATTGAAAGTTGTTATAATTTGTAATGCATCTTTTCTTCATGTTCAAAATTCAATAGCCATTTTCACTCATGATTTCTTCCCAACCTCCAAACCAAAGCCTTAGATTCAACTCTTGAGTGTTCAATTTAAACCACCTTTTTTTCAATAACAAACATCTTATATCTATTTGTGGGAAAAAAAACTTCATTCTATGATGGGGTGAGTAATTGTTGTAGGTAACCACAAATCCCTTACCTTTGGTACTACTTCAACCCTTTCATGCAATTCAATATTCAAAGGGTTGAATAAAGATTGCATAGAAACAATATCTATGTTGATGACAATTGATAGTTATCTAGCTTTGAGCTCCATCCCTAATTTTCAACCAAACATGAACTTTTGTATACGTTTTAGCATGAGACACATGTATAGTTAGATCCCTTACTCATGCTTTGTTTAGATTTAGTCTAATTATGCTAATTAAATCAAAACCTTGTAACCACATAATGATTGTTCTTTCTCTAAGTAGAATGTCAAATTTGGGGAATGAAAAGTCAAACTCATTTATAACTAATTGTCATGGATGCCAATGCCACGGAATTCATTCATTTGAATGTTCATCCATGATTTGTAATGAACTTGTGCCTAATTCATAATTTAGTTTCAGTTCACTTTCAATTAGTTTTGAATTAAGTTTTAATAATTGATTTCTAGCTCACTTTTAGTTTACTCTTAGTTCATTATTAATTAAGTGTTAATTCACTTCTAGTAAATTTTTAATGAACTTACAGTTCACTTTCAGTTAATTCTTAATTTATTTTTAATTCAATTCATTTTTAATTAACATTTATTTCATTTGTATTTCATTTCTAATTAATTCATAGTTCACACATGGTTACACATGGGCCACACATAGATGCACATGGGGCACATGTAGGTTGGAAGTTTATCGAAAAACTTCCATGAGCTAGGTGCCCAATAGGTATATTTAAAAGTAAAATTCCTCATTACTTTTAATATGTTCAACACTAGTTTTGGGTATGTTTTTTCATCATAACGTTGTTCTGTTTTTATTTCTTCTTTGCATTAAAATTTCATTGGATTTTTGTTTTACATGTGTTGTGTTCTTGTTTGTTTAGTTTCATGATTTGGATTTGGAAATAGGCCTGCCCTTCTTTTCATGTTGGTTTAAAAAATCTTGTAGATTTCGTTGTTTTCATGTTCATGACATCAATATCTCATCCTTATGTTGTGCTTTATTTAAATGTTCCTTCCTTATTTGTTCCATAGTAATGCCATTGGCATGCTTCTTTATCTATGCCATCAAAACCCAACATAATCCACAATTCTAATAAACAACTTTGGTTTATTAGAAAAAACTATTCTAATAGCAAAAAATGGGGCAATACAAGTAAGGAATATATTTAATGAAATTTGGCATATTGCTAATGAGTTGCACTACAACAAAGTTCCCACAACTTCAGAGTGTGAATTAAACATAATTTGTTCACAATCATTTCTAAGGTCCTAACCTTAAAATCCTACCAGGGCTCTTAGGCATTCATTTGGATTAGAACACTTTGGAGCTCCTTTCAAATAGGCTATCCTGATCTTTTGGTACATTTCCTTTGACAAATAGATGGTATAATTCAAGCCCAAATGCCCGTCTAACTTGCAAAACCTTATTCATGAATAATGTTGGATAGAACTTGGCACTAACAAGCTAATACCCAAGATTAATAGCTAAATTATGATCAATCTTCATGACCCATAATTCCCTTCACAAAAAATAGGTATTATGTTCAACACTCCCAATTACTAAGGTACTCAACCTCCCCACAATATATTAGCCCATGTATACTAAACATGAACAAGATGAATCATACCTAGACCAACCACATGATCCCCTAGAGCTTGTCATCATCTCTAGTTGAATGCTTCTATGACTCTATTATATTTAAACTCTTGTTCACCTTTTCACATGCGCATTGGAAAACTTTTAAGAATGAGAGGTGGACAAAGTTGCATCTACACATATGTGGGGATTCATCCCATCATAAACACACACACAACTCCTGAAAAACATTTACCAATTGCTACCAACCACAACACAACCACACTCTTAGAAAAGAAGAATAGGGTGTTCAGCTTTTTGATGATCTGCTTCCTATTTCTGTCTTCAACTCCTCTTGCTCCATCACCCAAGCAACTACAACCACACAAGAAAAAAAAACAAACAAACAACCAAGTAGATCCCAAAAATTAAGTCACACCATTCTTGTTACACCTCCACAAAACAAATCCAACTCCGTTAATGATGGAAGACAAATTACAGGTTGGTTTCTGGCGTTTAGATGTTGACTGACACTATAAACCCTAAAAGATAGCCAAAAGTAATTCTGAGCTATAGGGTTTCCTACAAAATTGGATGGTTCCAAGTAGGTTGTTTGATGGATGTTATGCTTTCTATCAAAGAAACTTGACCAGTGCAAGGTTTTTTTTGAGTGAAATTTTGCCAAATGGCAAATTTTATTTTCAAATTGGTGAGAATTTAGTGGTTTTTAGTCTCCAAATTTTGAAAAAAATCTATTTTAAAAGAAAAATGGTAGATTCTATCTCAAGTCGCAGTAGATAGCCAAAAATTTAGAAGGATGCCAGATTTTCTTTTTACTTTCATATTTTCTTATTGTCAAATCTGGCTAAATCATCTTATAGATGATTGCCAGTTCAGTTACATCACAAAATTGGAAAAGAACGCTGGACCAGCGGTTCTCAAAAAATCAAAGAACCTAACCTGCTGCACATTCTTTCTTTGACAAAGATTAGAACCGCATGACACTGGTTAATCCATCGAGAGATCATGTGGCAACGTCATAAGTTCAATGAATTGAATAGATCTCATGTTTTTTACGCCTGGAGATGAGATATATGGCATCACAAAGTGTCACCAAAAGTATGATTCTGAAGTATGATCAAAATCTGTACAAGAAAAAGTAGTCCTGACTACAAATCTGGCTACTACTAAAGAAGGATAGAGCTTACAGACCTCAACTGTTGTCTTACTGGCAAGCAGATGACAAAAGTTGAACTCCACTTAACAAAACCTGGAGGTAAGAAAACAATTTCACTAGCCTACTTGTGTAAGATTTGCCATTAGGATTATGGCTTACAGGGCTGAGCAAGAGCCCCCATCCCGCCCCCCAAAACACCCATTATTATTGATTATTATTGTGTGCAGAAAAACCAACACCAGGTATAATTAATGTGTGGGTTGCCCAGCGTGCTACTGTAGTCACAGCAACAGTTTTGCCTTTTGCAGAATAGCTCACCAACTAGTTTCTGATCTGTTCTAGCTTCTGATCCTTTTTCCCATCCAAGGGGCAAATTGAATAAGAATAAGACTTCAGGCTTTTGAAAGAAACAAAAATGGGGACTAAACCCATTGCAATATACATGTTTTGCCTTTCTGAATGTTTGAGGAAGAAGATCTCTACTGCATTTTGTCTGCAGCAGCTGACAGTATCAGATTTTGTTTCCAAGATGGCATGTCCCCCTTTGGAAGCTTTGTGAATGTTGGTTTTGCTGGCCACAAAAGAAGAATTTCACAATAGCGCATTGCATCATGTCGGACAATTCTTTGCCCTGAAAATAGCCAATTAAACCATGAAGCTAGTGAAAAGAGACAACAAATATCACAAAGTTTGTGATATTTGTTGTTGGCCTCCAGTGTTTCCCAATTATCCCCAATAGTGACCACATAAAATCTGTCGGTTTGTTTGAACTTTGCCTTCAATTTCCCATGAGGAAAATGAGAGGAGAAAGCCCTTTAATTAAGTAGCCCACATAACGTTTTAGAACATCTCCACCCTCTATATAATATTCTGGATGAAGTACAACTATTAAATAGTGTAATACTATTTGGACTGTAGTGTTCAAATTTTCTAACCATGTTTAAAGCATCTCCAGTGGTGGTGCTGAGTATGTGACTTCGCAAAAATATTTTTCACATTCAAGTTTAGTTCTTTACTTTTTTCCAGTCCCACCCATAACTAAAAATGGGACTGCAACCTTTTTTTCCCCAATTTTTTAATGTAGCCCAGCTGATAATAATTGGAAAACAAATTAGTCAAATTTGGGTACATACCATATACGAACGTAAAAAAAAAAAAAAAAGCCAACGATTCTTCTATATTCTTAGCTACTAATGAAACTTATAATTAAAATCTGGTGACTTTGATTTTATCTGTCAAAATCTGGCAATTTTGGGCCACTTTTACCCTGAAAAATTCTTTGTATAGGTCATAATCATGTATTTCAGGTCGAAATTTGGCTAAAGTCCTCCAGTAAGAAAATCGCTGGTGAGACACTACTAATAACAACCCACCTGGACCAATCAAACTATCTCACCAATCAACCTGGGCATTAGGGCCAAAACCACTTTGCCAAGCCAAATCGACCTGTTTTGACTTTTCTTCATCCAATTTTAATGTACAGGGTCACGTACTGAGCGCTGGTGGCGTTGATCTTACAACATGCCCACTGGCAGCGGTAAAATGCCCTGGTACAAAACTTTTTAGGTGAAGATTTGTAAAAGAACACTATACATCTGCTTGGGGCCTGGAAAATAGCACATGATACCAGGGCCCTCTTAGATCGCCAGTAGCAGGCAATGACTGTTTCTCAGCAATAAATACTGTTTCTCTTTGGCCAACTACAATGATTGGCCCTTGTCATGAGCGTTAAATAGTCTGACACTTTGTATATTCCATCTTTTCAGGTTCACTGGATGTGTTAAATATTGATAGAGTGTTGCCACTGGGCATACTCTTAAAGTGGCTCCAGTCGTGGCCTCTATATGGATATTCATCACATGGATGATTCACTTTTAATTTTTTCTTCCTCGTGAGTCCAAACCAATTCTTTGGCAGGCAGTGCAGCTTGTTTTTCGTCACTCTTTTGACCAGTGTTGGGTGATTCTCACTTTTTCACGAAATTTGTTGATTCCGAGTATCACAACCATTTTAGAGAACCTTTGAGACTCTCATTTAAAAAAAAATAGATTTTGATAAATTTAAGAGTTTCAGTTTTTTGGAAAAAAAGGTTCCCATTGGCTTTCAGTCCTGCCAGTTCTCATAAAAATTATTAGTCCCAGTTTTCGACAATGGTTCTCACAAGCTGATTTTCGAGATTAAAAAATTCAATATTTAATTTAAAAATAAAAAAACTCAGAGTCAAAATTACTTGCAAAACATGAAAAAATGCAAAAAATTGAAGGAAGAAGTGAATTTTTTTCTTTTTTCTTCTCTTTGGACCTCTCATATTTTCAAACCTCATAACTTATTCTTTATTCATTTTAAACAATTTAAAGTGATGTAGGAGTCCCACTCTTTTTTCAACTCTAATAGCAACAGAGCAACATACAAAGAATTTTTTAGGTGTTTAGGAACAGCCTTTGTAGTGTTTGGTGGTTTGTTTTTTTGAGGTTTTGACCCCTTTTATTTTGGGGGGCTATAACTTTTTCATTTCTAATCCATTTTTGATAATTGTTAGTGTGTCAAATGCACAAAGAGGAGGAGTTCAAATTTTGTTTGGACACTAGAAACAACAAAGCCCTCCCTTTTAATCCAGCTTGCAATAAGCACTTAAGTGTTTGGTCACCAACTAGTTTATTTTAAACATGAAACACATCGAAAACCTTGAAAACTAGTGGCCACATGTTTTAATACCCTTAAAGGTTATCGTTAAAAAATTCAAATAATATTTTTAAAGGTTTTCAAAAAGCCGATTTTCACTTGGGCAAGAATTGACATGCAAGTTCTCAAAAAGGTTATCACTTTATGTGAAAACCTCTGGTTTTCATTTTGACAATTAAACAAAAAACTTTAAAGGTTCTCATTGAAAAATGAGAACTGTCCAACATTACTTTTGAATGTTTAACATGTGACCTATTTGATGTGACAACTTAACACCTATTCTTATTGTTTTTTCAATGGTGTCTTTTTCTTCTCATTCATGAAGGATAAATTGGATATAATGAGACTAGGGCGCACTTTTCAACAATTTCTTTTTGGTGATTGGAAGGAGCTTTAGGTGGAGCACCTTTTGTGAACACAAGCACATGCGATAGTTTTGTCTTAATTATGGGCATGTCAATAATTTTGTCCAATTTTGATTATGCCCTTATAGCACCCCTCCTATGTTGGTTGGGACAAAGTTTTGCATTGAGGTGCATCAAGGAGTTTATGTGTGCTTTCAAGATCTTGCCCCTTTTACCCTAGCTTTGGCGTCTTAAAAAATGGTTAACATATTGTTTGTTTTGCACTTGCTGAACATAGATTTCCCCTTATTCAAATTCCTTGTTAAACTCTTAGCTAGATTCAAACCCCGAACGTTTCATGGACTTATCAAAGATGCCAACACCATGGAGTTTATTCATATGAATGTTAATCTATAACTTGTAATTAACTTGTATTTAATTCCTATTTTAATTTCGATGAACTTTTAATTAATTTTCAGTTAACTTCTAATTAACTTTTAGTAGATTCATAATTAAATTTCAATTCATTTTTAATTCATTTTTAGTTAACTCATAATTCATTATTAGTTTCCACATGGATGGACATGGGCCACACATGGGTGCACATGGGTTACTAATGGGTGAACATGGGTCACACATGAATGGACATGGGCCACGCATGAATGGACATGGGCCACACATGGCTAGACATGTAGGTTGAAAGTTTTTTGAAAAGTTTCTTTAAGCTAAGTGACCAATGGGTATAAATAAAAGTAGAATATCACAATATCTTTATTCTATTTAACACTAATTTTGGGTATGTATCTTTGTTGTGATCTTGTTTTCTTCTTGTCATGTTTTTGTAATAAATTTTTTTTGCATTCATATTGTGCACGCATTGTGTTTTTACTTTTGATTTTTTTATTCCATGACCTAGATTTAAAATTAGACTTGCCTACGATCATATGGTTTGGAAATCATGTTGTTTAGTCCTTTTTGTGCCTATGATAAGACTTTTAGGTTGACATTTTTGTACATGTTTCATTTGTTGGTGGTCCACCTAACATGGTCTTTGAGCACCTTCAAAAAAATTTGAACCTTGAGGATTCAATGAATGGCTTCATTAGTTGTGTTCCCATGTGGCAATTAATCACATGCTTGGGTTCCTAGCTTAGGTTTTTAGAGCTAGTCGATTTTTGTCTTTGGCTAAGCCTTTTGGTGGCATCCATCTGATTGTAGTGATAGAAATGTTTTATTAGTTGGTGAGCAGGGCTTTATGCTTGTAGTTTCATGATGCATTTGTCTTTCACTTGTCACCATATTAGTCTAGGGTGGTGGTTAAAAAAGGTTGTGAGGTCATGGTCCATGGTATTCAGGCCACTTTGGATGCCTATCTTAATTGGGTGATGTTTTAAGTAAACATTATAAATGCTTTCAACATGATATCACATAAGGTCATTTTTTAGAAAATTTAGGTAGTAAAACATTAGTTTTCTTAGCTTTTCCCTTTTGTTCGTTCATTTTATAACATTTAGGTTTTTTTGTTCTTCATTCATCATTATTCCTTAGAGGCTTTGTTTGTTATTCTTTTTTTGTCAACACATGTTAAGACGACCTACTTGTAGGGCTTCTTTTTGTGCTAACTCATTTTAGTATTTTGTGTTGTTTTTTGGCGGTTTTCCCTTCCTGTCTCTTCCTTCCTTGGTTGATGACACCCATATCCTTGGCCATGCCATTGTCATTTTCCTCGCTTTTAATCATTTTGTTTCCCAATTGGTTTCTATGGGCTTGTCTATTCAACCTTGCAAGTGCTCGCCTTAGGCTTCATTTGGTTTACCTCTTAGGTTCATCCCCCCTTGCTGAGTTTTGTTGCCCCTTTACTGGCATCAAGATCTTTGGATCTATTTCCTTCATTTTATTTTTTTGGGGGGAGGTTCTAAACAAGGGTGTTTGGCATGCACACATGCTCCCAAGATTAAAGGACATCTAGGTGGTTTTTGATATCCTTTTGTAATGCTTCACTTAAAGGCTTTCCTTTTTGCCTCTTTTCTTCCGCCCCCCCCCCCCCCCCCCCGGCATC
>Ga0116227_10001647_pt1 | contig 50366 bp, 39 predicted proteins | sample S1TSphgellanicum_FD_89693 | JGI IMG/M metagenome (GOLD analysis project Ga0116227, IMG submission 89693) | Host-associated microbial communities from peat moss isolated from Minnesota, USA - S1T2_Fb - Sphagnum magellanicum MG | ecosystem: Host-associated > Plants > Peat moss > Unclassified...
GGGAAAAAAAAAAAAAAAAAAAAACCACTGATCCCTAAGAAGATTTAGCCAAATCTGGCTATCAATCATACATGAAATACAAATCTTTAATCATCTGTTCATATTTTTGGCTTCACACTGAAAAAATAAAATAGAAATCTGGTGATTGAAAATATCTAATATCAATTCATTTTAAAATTTTGAATTTCGCATTTTGGTGAATTTTTTCCTACCAAAAAAGAAAAGGCTAAATAAAATAAACAAGTGGCTCATTGCTTAACACCTCTGCCCCCTTATGGCAAGTTCTAATTAGTGTTGGCCAGGTATTTGACTTTGTTAATGACCACCACTCCCAGTCTTTAAATATTTCAGAATCAAAGAATCATAAGTTTTGAGATTTTTGAAAAAAAATAAAGAATAAAAAACCACCCATTTCAGTTATTTCAGAAACCTCAAAGAACCGGCGGTTTTCATGAAAGAACTGATAGAAAGACCCCTGTTTTCGTACCCCAGTGTATTTGGGTTTTTTCAACTTTGGTGAGCACTGAGAACTAGGAATACATATCAAAATCAGTTGTTTGAATTTATTGAGAACCACAGTGATAAACCCCAAGAACTGCCCTGATAACCATGAGGAGTTTGTTCCAGTTTCAACTAACATCCAAATACTGGTTCTCAAAACTTACAGTTAACACTTCAAACTAACAACAGTTGAAAAAAAGGAAATGTTCCATGAAGTTCCCAAAAACTGAACCTACATCTCACAGTACCACCTGGTGAACATTCCTCAGAATGTGGCACCCAATGAAAACTATCAGCAGTCTCTTCATTTGGAACAATTGTACATCATGATTTCCCCATGAATGACTGAAATCCATTTTTCCAGGGAAAGCACATATGAACCATCTCTGCCTGTGGGTGGTAATACATTACAATTAGACATGAACTATCTCTACACATGTACTAGGGTGGTGATGAACAGGCTTCGTATCTTCATAAGTACTCAGAGTCTGTCATTACTTATGATTTTAAGTCAGTCTGGAAGGGATCAAGACAATAGCCAAATTGAGGTTAGGGGCATTTCAGATCTGACAGCATGACAATAACCAAACAGCCAGCATGAAAAGGGGGATCTCAGTCAGGCCTGCTGATGTTGATGCTGATGTTCCCAGAAAAATAGAAAAAAGAAAGAAAAAGGAACTCCCATGCCTAAAGAAAACAGAGAACAAGAACACAGTACACAAAGTTAAGGATGAGTTTGCATGAGAGCAAAGGTCGTACACATTTTTCATGAACCTTCAATAGCAATATGTACATATTGACTATCTAGCATAACATCCCCAATAATGGGTCAAACATTAATCAAAATAATGAGTTTCTGTCACCATACTCAGTAGTAACAAGAAAAGCTGTGATGCAGGTAGTGTAACAACTCAAAAGAGAGGGAAGACAAAAACACCCCACAAAGAAAGAGAGGGAAAACAAAGACAAAGAGAAACAGAGAAAATGAAGAATTGGAGAAAATCAGGGTTGGGCGGTTATCAGAAACAGGAACAGACCTCGGACAGTTCTCATGATGGTTTTTGGATGCACAACCATGGCTCTCAAAAAATCAAAGAACCAGTTTCCAATATACAACCACAGTTCTAAACAAAATTTTAAAATCCAAAGAACTGCCATTATTACCAGCAATTCTTTACTAGCTCTTTCAAAGGAATGACCACTTCTTTGAGGTTTCTGAAATAATCAGAACCAGAAGTTCTCTAATTTTGAAATATTTAAAAATACCAGAACTCGCAGTCATTAACAAAACAAAATACCCACCTAACACTGGAGAAAACCCAGAAAAGGAGGAAGAAAACAGAAAGGAGGAGAACATTGAGAGCAAGAACATTAGAGAATCAAGTGGGGTTAGACAAGCTCCCCACTTTTTATTCAGAAACCTTTGAAATGATCCTTTTAACATTCCACTGGCAGGAAAAGCAGAAATCTTCCTTGGTTAAGTAAACCTCTGGTCCGACTCAAAACAAAACTGTTCATCATTTCTATATCAACCAGATAACTGCACCTTGAACAAGTGTCATTCCTACTTGTGACAAGAACAGTAGAAAATCTTAGGAAAAAGGGTTCACAAGAAGGGGCAAGTGGAATTTGGTGAAAGCAATTTGTGCGGTCAAAATTTACCTTGATCATGGATATGGTGAATTGAGTTTTACACAGACAGCCACACACTTGACCAAGAGCCAAGCCCCTTCAATGCCTTGGTAAATTCAATAACCACCATCATACTTGCCTGCAAATCAAAAGGTGGGCCTAAAACACTACCTTTGCAATACTAGTGTACAAATGTGCACCCATGTGGTTTGACGAGTCATGGCTTTCATAAGTTAGAATTGTATCAACTTGCACTCTTAGCTCGTTGTACACAAGGAATGCAAAATTTGTGGGACCAAGCAGATACCATCTCATGGTGCACGTTGGTATACTGCCCCTGGCCGAAGCTCTTCTAATGAATTGAAATCCCTGAAACCCCCCACCTCTCGAAGGCCTGACCAGCCCCTCCGTGACAGAAACTCATGAAAATCGTCATCTGTGAAGAGTGTTCTATTCTCTGTGGTGCCTGTCATGCGCCCCGACTCATCATACAGGCACACCTTCACTGTGAACCCTGAACTCAGCAGCAGTCATTGCAAGGAAAGACATTAATCAGTTTCCACTGAGCATGCAAACCCCTTTACAACGACTCTTTGGAAATTGGAAAGCTTGAAACTCGGGGAGATGTTTCGTGGTTTTGTGACACAACAAGGCACGGCTAAGAAGCTTGGCTATGATCAGTTGGTGTTGTCTTGGCTATTGTTTGACCAGGTCCCAATAATGAATGGATAGAACCAATATTAACACATGCTATGTGAACTACACTTGGAATGTTATGTTCAAAAGCTTTTCTAACGTAAGTTCCCAAACAACATTGCACTCTCCGAGGATTATAACAGTGGAAGCTTAACTGTTTGCAAAACACAGTTGCAAAGACTTATGAAATTTTGCTAGTGTGGATAATACACTTAGCACTGTCAGCCATACATTGGAAAGAAAATGAAGAAAGAGGGACATGCCTGGATCCAGATTGAGAGAATATTGGCCTTGTGGCATGTTACGACTCAATGGTTGAATCACACCCTCATCATCTTCCAACCAAAATGGCCGCCTTGATCTGAGGCCAAAAGAAGTCTTGATCGACTCCTTGATTGACTCAAATGGCCCATCTACTCTAATCCTCCGTGTCATGTCCCCAAACTTCACTATGATGACTTTCCCTCTTGATAATTGGCCATCTCCACCTGCATTACTCCAAGACCATTTTTGAACTTAGAAAGCAGCACCCTGTATCTCATAATCTGTTTATCTAAGGTGGTTACAATTGAAAGCAGCTTCCTTTACTTTGCCTTGCATTACTTCCTCAGGCTCAAATGGACTCAACATTCTTAAATGTGAAATGTCAGAGCTGCTACACATTTTTACCAACAGTGATCAGCAAGCACATTTGAAGTCACCGAAAACATAGGTCAGATTGGAAGATAAGGATACAGGAATCTGGGAACCACTGAACAACAAAACTTGAACATTGGGATTTCCAACACAGGCTAAGCAAATGCAACTCAGCATACACATCTATGAGACTGCAGAGGAAATTTCACAATCACACTTTGAAAGTAACCAATGTGTCAGTTCCAGCAAAATCAAAACTAACACAACACAAATGAGTGCAGTCATAACCCTTGGAGTGGCACTCAAAAGGTATCAGATCATCCCTTCATCATGGATAGAAGAACTGATTAGCTGCCATTACTCCCCCACTGACTTCATCAGTTCCCAAACAGCCTTGGGTTTGGAATCTAGATGAAGTGTCTGGTAATCTGTCCAAGCTATCAGGCAAACAATTATCCAAGAACCTACATCCTGAAATTCTGTCACATTTTTACTAGGCACAACAGGAAGCCTCTGTCATGATCTTGGCTAAGACTTAAGAGACTTGACTGAAAAAAGAAGAGTGAAGTATCCTCATTCAAGCTGCATTCAAGATTCTGAGGGCAAGCTTCTTGTCATTTTTTAACTTGCCCCTGTACAGACAGGGTAAGCATTTAAGGTGCCTGAAAGATAGGGAGAGACCTATACAGAGGGGGTAGTGGTAGAACCTCAGCTTACGTGTAGAAGACCACAGCTAGGCCACAGACTTCACTGATGTTCACACTACAGTCCTTGTTCCAAACAAACAACTGCTGATGAATAATCTGACCAGGATGCTTGGAACTTGAAGGACAAATTCAGCTCATTAGAGTCATTGTCACCTTTTCATACTGCAGACAAAGTTTCTTTTGCAGTACTGCAAATGAAGACTTTGTCAGTCAAGTTGATAGATGGGATACAGAAATACACCACATCTTCACACCAGTCCAACTGATCATTCAGAAAGTGCTGAGCTACCACATAGTCATGTTGTTCAGGGATGACATCAATCAACAAAGAACAGAATAACAATGAAAGATTTCCCAGTAATGGGAATTACTACACAACTAAAATCAATCAGCAATATCAACAACTTCATTTTCTAACTTAGGACACATCAATGCCAACCAAGTATAGAAAGAACACTGTGTACCATTTACAGAATGGCCCCCATACAACTTGTGAATGTTGCAAAAGGAGCTACAATCAACAATCATGACACACTTGTCCAAACTGCAATTATGACATGAAGCAGGTCTGTGGACATGAATCCACACGGTTTCAGTCCACTTCACTGTTCCATTAACAGTGTAAACTAAGATGATTTTTCAAATATAATGGACCCACAAGTAAGCAGGAAAAAGAAGGCAAGAGCTCAAAACATGGGGACATTCTCTCTAACAGTGGGCAGGAAAGCAAAGCATATTCTTTGCATGCATCAAAAGGCAGGTTTGGCAAATTTTCAAACTTTTCTTTCCAAACTGAACCTTACATGGAGACAAACAGTGTTATGGTTTACATACTTATGAGATTGAGATTGCAGAGAAAACTCAAAACTAAAACTTTGAAGATTACAATATGTGAGCTCCAGCTAAACCAAACAAACACAACAAGAATGAACTCATGCAGTCTTAACCTTGTGAGTGTCAGTCACAAAGTATCATACTGTCACCTCCATAATGAATGGCAGCTGCTAGCCATTACTCTCCACTGACTTCACCACCTCCTGGTGCCAGTGTAGGTAAGTCTACAATAATCTGCTCAATATTCTGGGCAGACAATTAGAAGAAAAACTGCATGCTGAGTTTCTCTGCAATGCCTGAAGCAGTTTGAAGACTCAGATGTGCTGTTACTCTTGGCTAGTGCTCAAGAGCCATAACTACCCAAATACGTAAAAGCATGATCCTCATGCAAGCTGCAACAAGCTTGAGAAGGTAAGCATCATTTTATTTTTGCTCAACACTGTACAAGCAAGCAGTGAAGTCAAAAGTATAGCAAAGTACATAGCAAGTGGTGGTCAGGGTCTCTGAACACCCTGAACATATCAAGATGGTCTGTGCTATGGTTTACAGTGAGATAGACCAGCCAACTAATCTGGACCAGCTCCTCACCAAGAATCAATGCCATTAGAACGGGCTGTGTCAATGATGCAAACATTGACAGGTGATAAATCCACTCAAGCCAAATCCATGGCTTGCATCAAGGTTTTGATTGCTCTCTGGCAAGGAACACAATGACATTGCAACCTAATCCCTCATGTCAGCACGGTTTATCTTATACGAGTTCATATGATCATGAGAAAATTCTTTGAAGAACTTTTCTTAACAACTTTACAGATGGATGCAGGGTTTCATAGCAGATGAGGTGGTTTGCCAGCAAACCAACAAAAGGTACTGGAAGTTTCTTAGGCATCTCAAGCAGCAGATAAAGCATTTTACATTGGTAGCGAGCACCCAAGTTGAATTTGTACCCAATGCATGAAGAGATATCATAACTTCCACATAATTTTGTCTCTTTTCTTCCTCCTTGCACTATGACTGACAGATTGCATTATATTGGTAATGGAACTCATGACAGCAGACTTGAAATCGTGTGACTCTATGCCTCACCTCACCTGCAACTTGTGAAGAATCTGACCAAAACCAGAGAGCGGATCATCAATTTTAGGCATGCTGCAAATTGGCATATTCTGTGTTTGCCACAGGTTATGGTGCATAATCATGTGTCTTGCCAGTTTGCTTCCAAATGCCATGGATGCACTATGGCACAGTATGGTGGTTGAAGAAATAGCAACGTTCCATATCAATGTGACCATCACTTATCACTCACATGCAGGCATTCGACATCCTGGAACATTCCAGCTCTCTTCCAGATCACTCAACTTCCCAGCAGCAAACTTCCAAGCTCTACAGATCAACAGAAACAGGTGAGCCACTGAAACCCTTTCAAATAATATCTACAAGTACCTTTTGATGGGAGCTGCAAGGCATCCAGCTTGGCTGGGCTTCTGTACGGGATGGACTTGGCTCGATCACTCAGAAGCTCCTCCAGATCTTTGAAGCATGCCACTCTTGATGTGCCTTTGTCTTGTACCTTGGCCTTCTTGTACTCTTTAAGCAGATTGCGCCACTTATCTGTGCACATTGTAGGAGAGCGGTCATAGCCGCGCTCCTTCATTTTCTGAGAAATTTGTTCCCACAGATGCTTGTTGCTCTTGGATGTGTTGAACATATTGTCCATCTCCTTTCGATATGCAATCAATGCTTTTATCTCGTCCTGCACCCATGTTTCGGCCCTCTTCTTGGGAGCCTTGATCTCTACATCCTCACCGGAAGTATCTGCAAGAAGCATCTGGTGCATGGTTGCCAGCTGGTGGGAGACAGGAAGCTGTTGTGGTGGTGGTGCCACAGTGTTTATCACTACATCCATCTCCTCAACACTCTCTTTGAGTCCGTATACACACCACCACCGGCCTCTTCTCTCTGATCTCTCACGTAATCTCCCGTCTGCCTCTTTGAAACAACACCATCTTTTTCAGAGCTGAAGGTACACAACCACCGCGCCTACTACAATGCTACCGGCAGAGAACCCAAAGATGTAGTACTGTGCTCAAAAACGATCTTAATAGATCTAAAACAGACAGCGGCAGCTAATCTTCTTCTACCAACAAAGTTTACAATCACGAAAGGATTACGAGAAAGAATATGGTAAAGGGGGGAACACAATCATGCCTGCTGATGTTGCACTGGATCAATATCATCAGCAGCAGCTGTCTCTCGCCAGCAGCGGCTCTCACCTTCATACATCCTCTAGAGCGCTTTGTTAATTGTGCATTTCTTGCAGCGATCAGTTTTCAGGCTTCGTAAAGAAGGTCTAGAGGGAGAGGTCTTTACAGCACCTCGCCACTGACATCACTGGAGCATGCATGCTCCTTTCTGTACTGATGAGATCGGTCTGAACAAGCCGCCAGGCTGCGAAGAGAAGATGTTCACAAGAGAGCCAGGAAGTTCAGATATCAAAAAGAGAAAGAAACACAGCCTTGACAGGCGGTGGAAGAATCTGACACCAGACTCCTGGAGCTGCACGTCTGGAAAGTTTATAGACGTACTGCTACTCGCTGCATGAATGGTACTCACGTCGTCGTCAGACTTCAGATACACCTTTGAAAGCTTAAGAGAGTTTGCAAGCTTTTCGAAAGCTGAAGAAGAAGATGCAGGATGAGCCAAAAAGCGGCGGAAGTCGGTCAAGAAAATCCTGAAGAGCCTGGCGCAGACTTTGCAAGTTCCGGACTTAGCCAGGACCGAAAACCTCTATGATCGACCAAACCGAAAGCTTGAAGCTCAACAAACACAATTCTTCTTCCAAACGACAGGGTAGTATTCCAGCGGCAGCAAGCTCAGCACGGGGAGTCACAAAAAGCCTGCGATGGATCAACTACACCGAGTGTGTTCACTGCTGCTGCAAGCGAAATAGAATAGTTTCCATAGACGCGTTTGCTAAGGGATACAATAATGCTCGAAGCAGGCAGGCAGGCACGTTATGAATTCATCATCTCAGCTAGCTAAGCTCGCTGCTGTCTGATTATTGCAGAAACACCACTGGAGAGTTCCTACATCTACCGATGTTGCACCAAAGCAAGAAGTGAAAAAAAGCCGCCTTGCCACCAACACATGACTATAACATCCCAGTTACAATCGCAGTACTGGATAGATCATATTAGAGTTTGCTGTCTGCTGCTGTCAAACTCGAAGAAGGAGAAGGAGCAACGAAGCTCAACGTCTACCGCCGGCGGATTGAGCGGCACAAGCGCTACAAGGAGAAGTCTTTCACAGTGATACAAGAAGGCATCGTAGCAGCCACATTCAGTGCTGTACCTGCTTGAAAATGAAGACCCGGTAAGCTACCAGAGCTTTACTTTCCACCCAACCGCCCTTCACAGATATCATCACATCGTATAACGTTGTAACCACCCGTGAAGAGACGGCCATTCGCATCTCGATCTTACAGGTTGAACACGACGAAGGGAGGGTGCTTCTGGGTGCTTCTGCTGCCGCCACTCAAGACCGCGCTTTCACATTCAAGAAATCCAACCCACAAAACAAGAAAAAGGAAAAGAAAAAACCCTTCGAACACAAAATCCCTGATCGGTCCACCACCCACGACGTGCGCATTCACGCCGCACTTCTTCTACACAAGTTTAAATATCAGCAGCGGGCCACCCACAACTTCTTGCTTCTGCGGCTGCTAAATTCATCACGGTCGAAAGAGCTGGACTTCGGAATATATTTTCATCAAAAAACAGGCCGGTCCAGGTTTTTTCACCACGCCATCTGATATGCTAAAAGACTGAGCCCTAGTAGTAACGGATCTTGCTCGGTCGAAAGCGGGGTGATGATGCTTGAGCCAGCCAGTAGATAGCAGTCTCATCACCAGCTCAACCGACTATCTCAAACACCAGCACCGCGACAGACAGCCCAAAGATGAAAAGAAAAGACCCATCAGACACATACATCAACCACAAAAATAGGTACACACCAACCACGCACTCCGTCCCTCCTTCGCTCGCTCTCTCTCTCTCACACACACACACACACAAATGGGCCCTTCCGAAAAGAGCACTCCCCACTCACGGGTCCCCTACCCTGTCCGCACGAATGCGAACAAGTCACCGCCAAAAGTCTGTTGTTCTTCCGGGGTGCCGATCGATCGATCGATCATCCCCCCTCGGAACATCTCTCTCACACTGTTCCGCAGCCGAGCAGTGATTTTTTAATAAATGTTTTCCAATTTTGTGACGTTGCTCAAGTGGCTAATCATCCAAATGTATATTTAGCCAAATTTGACGATGTTCAAAATATGAAAGTAAACAAATTCTTAAGCACCCTTTCATTTTGCACGCAGTTGTGGCATTTTTTGGCGAATTTCTTTTAAACAGCGAATTTATGACAGAAATTTTTTTCAATTTTTTTTCACACAATGGCGAAAACTGCAAAGGTGTTTAGGGTTTGCAGCCCGGCATTTTTGTTGAGATTTCTTTATGTAGCTTAATTGGCCATCAACCATACGAAGATGTAGAAAAAAATGGCAATCATCCCTAGGAAGAACTAGCCAAATTGAGCTATAAATCAGATATGGAGTACAAATCTTTAATTAACCTTGTATATTTATGGCTACACACTGGAGATTTTCTTTCTCTCTTCTGACCAGCATTTTATTTGTGGCAAATTCTCACCACTTATGAACAAAAAGAGGGGGGAAGGGGAGGGGGCTGCAACTCATACAGAGCACTTTTTTGAAAAAAATTGGAGCCAGAGTCGCCATATTTAGGAAAAAAGTAAGTTGCAATGACCATATTTTGGACCCTAGGTTCTAGCTTGATGCCAAAATATAACAGGGTTCCAAAAGAATTCTACTTTCCTCTCTGACCTGTAGCTGAATTTGGCTAAGTCCTCTGTGGAAAATTGCTAGGCCACCTACCTCACGAAATTCCAAAGCAAAATTTAAAAATAAAAATAAAAATCTGGATTATGAGGATTAAAAATCCTCCAGAATCAATTCATTTTCGATTTTTTAATATCGTATTTTGGCGAAACTTCGCCAGCAAGAAAAAAAAGGCTGGTTCAGCCAATAGCACATCCATGCAAGCGCGATGACTGTCGTCGTTCCCGGATGAAGGGTATCAAAAACTAAGTGCACTTTTTCCTGTCTCACCACCGCACCGAATGGTAAGGACTGGAGTGCCCGCTTACATCCATTAAGAGGTCTTACATTCCATGTTATTATTACTTACTCCTGCCTCTTGTCAGCAAGCTTGTCAGGATGATGCCCTCAGCTAATATAGTGTCACCAGGACAAGGCCTGGAAAATGCATTGCTGATCAAATTGTTAACTTCTCGCATTCAAGCTTGGTTCTCTAATCTCCCCACTGGGACCCCTTTTTTTTTTTCCTCCAATTTTTCGATATTAAAATTTGAACATTGTTTTTTCAAAACATAACAATAACTCAGAAGAATTTTCCAAATTTTCCAAAAGCAATTGCTGCTCCCCACATTAATTGGGCTATCCTGATTCCTTAGCATGGCTATTGACAATAATACTCACCCAATGCAAGTTTCTGAAATTGACTGGCCTTCATAAATGGAGTCCATTAAGTGAGACCCATACTTATTAGAACACAAACTTAGATTTTTGCTTTTGTCACTATTCTAGGTAGTACCACCAGTCAATATCAAATAAAAGTACCCTAAGTGCAATTCTTGGAACCTCATATAGAGTGGGGAGTGAGACTCCAGACTCCAGAGGTTGCTGATGACAAACCATAATGTTGAGACTTGAGACTGAACAAAATTGGTTTAAAAGTGACCTTCCAAAACAGTTGTCAATACCAGCATTGCATGGCAGAGTGTTCTCCAAATCAATTTCCCCAGCCCAGCTTCACTCTTTTACAGGGAGTGTAGATTTTTTTAAGTGACAAGTTTTTGCTATTTAGGGAAATCCAAAAGTTGAATAAAAAACCACTGATGAAATTACTGAAAGTACTTGATGTTTCTTATATGTAGTAAAATTTCCTCATTTGGTTATGTATTCTTAGGTAACTGGGAATAATTACAATCTAGTTCACCGATTGAGGAGAGAAACAAAGGTAGAAAACAAACACTACTTTAACTTACTCTCAATCTGAGCAATCTCCCCAGAGCCCAACATGCCGGATAATCATGCCCTGACACGGTTGCATTAATGAGCCTTTGCACAGCACTACACATGTACTACATAATCTAGGTTGCCAGGTTCCGACGTCCAACTGTTGCCATAGTCGATGCCATTGCAAGGGCGCATGTTTCGGTTTTGGGATGACCGTTTTAAAGCTTTGGATATGTGTGTGTCGCTATACTTGAACATAGGGAACCGAGTTGCCCAGCCACTGGCTAACTTAGGTGAATTATAAAAAAGCCTGGTAGACAACTATCAAGAGGCAGGCTTCAAACTTTAAACCTGGCCAATCCAACAAATCTGCATTGTTGCCAGGATCCTGAAATCCTAACAAAACAAAAACTCACAGATGATGATGATGTCAGTACCTTCACCTTCTTGGGTAAGCCCTCTTAAAGGCTATATTCAACCTGGGAAATGATAAATTTGGACTTATTTACCCTGATTTAGTCTAGGTGTGGGATATTTATAATGATTAGAAGCAACAGAATGAAAATAAAGGACTTTTACCATGGTACCAGTGTGGGTGCTGGTTCACCCAAGGTGTCTTGGTAGGCCTTAGCTGAACCAGCGCTTATATTTGTACCATGATGAAAATTGAAAACCCCAAACTTTTTCTTGTGTTGTTGTTTTTTAAGAGTTATAAATATCATATCCTTAAACTAAATAAGGGTCTCTAGTCCAAATTTCACATTTCCTGAGTAAAATGTAGCCGCTAAAAAGGCCTCCCTCAAGACTATGAATGTGGCAGTGTAGGTCCTACTGTGCTTGTTTGCCTTGGCCTTTACTAAACATGACCTAGGACTAAATGAGGGTCTCTGAATCCGAATTTAACATTTCCTCTGGTTAAATACAACCACACTAAGAAGGTGAAGGTCTTGGTTCACCCTGGCCATCCTCATAGGTGGCATTCAATGGCTATGGTGAACCAGCACCCATGTTGGTACTTTGTCTTTTTGAGAGAGGCCTCTTAGTGGCCATATTAAGCCCAAAAAATGTTAGATCTGAACACAGAGACCCTGATTTGATTCCAGCATGGCATATTTGTGATATTTAGAATTAATTTAAATGGATTTTGGGATATTTACCCATCTTACCAACATGGGTGCTGGTTCACCCAAGGTGCAAATCAACATCACATCATCAGCCAAGCAAAAATGGGAATGAAGATAAACAAGTACATTGGGCATCACAATGTAGATATAGATTGGTGTGCTAAATGTGTACCTTCTACAAGGTAAGGTAGAAGGAATATGTTTGGGAAAAGACATATATATTATTTTCTTTTTTGAGAACAAAAGACCTACTGGGATTTCTACACTGCACACGGCATTTAGATGTTAGGTTCATTTGTCTAATTTAGGGATTACGGAATTTACACTAGAGAAATTTTATAAATTAACTTACCTGTCCTTCCCAATCGACACCTAGGAAATTGGATATAACATGATTTTCTCCCCAAAAAAAAGAAAAAAACCCTAATTTTTGTTTTGTTATGTTTAAACATATACCTATTTACCTCTAGAGAAAAGAAAGTTAGCCCTTGCACCAAGAAATAGGAGCTTATCTTTCTGCAGGCTTTCCACATAGGTAGACTTGCCCCTAGCATCAGCCCAGGGAAAAAGGACTGTGATGCCTAAACGTGGTTACAAAAATATCTTTTTAGGCATTCAATGAGGTCAGCACTATGCGTAAAATAGGTTCAGTTTTGCCCTTGTTAATGGTGGGCGGGGGGAAGGGACATTGAAGACTTTTTGTGTCTTGTTCCTCATATGTTCGCAATAATGTTACTAATGCTGTTCCCAATTTGTTGTTGAGTTCATTGCATTTATTTTGAATACTTTGTCAGTTGTTCCTTCTCCTGTCCCGACAAGTTCCTCACATTTGTTCCTTAATTTTATAGCATATGCTTTGCCACATGTCCTCACGTTTCCCTGTAGTTCCCATGTGTCTCCCCATGTGTTCCTTAGTTTTATCCCTTATGCTCTGCCAAATGGTCCCAATGTTGTTCCCACAGTTCTTTCAAGCCTCTTCTTTAGTTTTCTCCATTTTTGTTTGTCAAATGTTGTCCACAGAGTTTAAATGTTCCCCCATGTTGTCAATAACCTCACAATTTATCCCATATTCCTTGCCCAAGTCCTTGCTGTTACACCCAGGTTTGAGTCCACATTTTGGTGTCCATGTTTTTAACCACATTCCTTACTAAACACTTAAACTATCTATACGCATGGCAAGCCACCCACTTGGTGAGTTCCAGCATTCTTCATCTGGTAACTCTTGGCTATTCTCAATCTTTAGATGAGTAGGATTAAAGCTGTTGCAAACTTACTAACTGGTTTCAGATCTTGTTATCCAAAATGATCATCTTCCATCTCATGACTTAATTATAGACTTGTTTAGTTCAAGGATATCTCTGCGATCCCCTTCTCTAAACCCTCACTCATAGGCACCTATGCAACTCCCAGGTGTTGTCAAACTGGGAGTCGAGCCTAGCTCACCACTTAGATTCATAACCTAATATGTCATAAGGTTACCTCATGGAGGTCCAAATTTGGACCCCAATTAGGTGAGTTCTCTTGCTTGAGGGTCTGCTTAAAAAGGCATGTCCTCTCGCTTGAGGGTTTGCTTAGAAAGGCATGTCATTGATTCTTTTGTCTGGCACTGGAGAACAAAATGGAATGTTATGTAAGTCTATTTTAGGATTGTTTTCAAAGTTTGGAAACCTCAGTTATGAGAATGTCCCAAGTGTAGAAACAATTTTATGATACCACAATTAAGAAAGCCCATAAGAGAAGAAAAAGTTTGACCTTTGAATAGCACCCATCACTAATTAACCCTTAAATGCATGGAGTGTCTTGAATGTTTTTTAACATTCCCATCACTTGGATTGTAAAAAATTTGAAATAAAAAAATTGAAACATCAAACAAACAAATCAATCCTTGCTTTATGGATGAAGATCATGGGCAAGTTGTGACAAAAATTTGAAGCTCAAGATTTGGTGGATGATGAGATCTAACACTTGGATTGGCGCCATTTGATAGCAGCAGGTGCTACCCAAGTCATTATCAAACTTTGAGCAAGCCTTAAAGGCTCATAATGCAACCTTCACACCAACCATTTTGCAGGCCTTGGGACCTTTGAAAAATGAAGAGCACCAGACATATCTACAGTTTTGGATTTTAAACAAAAAAATGGTTTTTGGTGTTATTTTAGTACTCACTTTGTTATGAAACATAATTAGACATATATATGTATATTTATTTAACAAAAATGCATAAGGGAGTCAATCCAGCCACAAGGTCTTTTACGGCTACCTTGTTATGATTTCACCCTCAGTTAAAGGTCTCATTTTAATCTCCTACATAAAACCATCAATAACTCTAGTAGACCACACTCAAAACCATGATGAAGAATGTAACACTTAATAAAAATAGATAACACCCAACAAGGGACCAAGGAAGAAAAAAGAAAGGATCAAAGTTCCAAACAAAAAACAAAACTCAAAAGCACAAAACACACAATGGGAAGCCCAAAGAGGAGAAACCAAGTACCATAGGACGTAAACTCATCAACAGTAGCACGAAGCAAGTGGTGTATTGTATCCTTTCTTACCTACCTCCTCTCATCTCATATAGGTGCAACATATGTTAAAACCTAACAACATGTGGTTGGCTGGTTCTTACCTTTGAGAAGTGATTACATGCCCCACCCCCTAGCCCCACACCCCAAGTTCTCCCCCAAAAAATTTTACATGGCATTCTCCAGTCATCATATGTTTTGAAGCCTGTGATCACACTCCACACGGCCCAACAAAAAAAATTTGGAAAAGAATTCAGTTTATGCTTGCTAGATGATGAAATCTTACTAACCATAAATTAACCAGGGCGCCCAAAATAAGGGGAAACAAGGAGCAAAATGGAAGGACCCACATCCAAGAAGACAAATGAACCACCCAAGAGAGTGAAGCACACAGGATATCAAGTTGCCGAACCTACCTAGATTGCTATTGATATAAAATCTCTATCATTTTTGGTTTATGAGGTGTTTAGGGGGTTAATAAAAATCAGATTAAAGTGCGACTGAATGATGTGTGTTCCCCTAGTGGCTATAGGGAAAGAAAGACCATTGTAGTCCACGCCAGGGACATGGACATCGGAAAGCGGCCACTTTTAGTAAAATATGTCATCTTAGGCCCGCCGCCGCTTGAGAACCAGAAAAAGAAATTCTCGGAAAACAAATTGATAAAAGCCAAAAAGTGATATTCAGGCGTAAAGAATTGGCCTAACGTAATGTGTCAGATTTGGGTGCATCCCAAGGCAGAAGGAATTGACGATTTAATTTGGAACGTTAATAAAGAGTCGTCCTTGATTCTTCCCATGCAATGGTCCCCCCATTCTATACTAATTTTAATTCAATTCTGTGCAGCACTAAATATCTTTTTATTGGAACCAACTACTTATATAATTTATGCAGAATTGTTCAGTGGACCAAACCTTCACTTTTGTCATTCCAGAAGAAATTTATTCATTAATTCACTGTATCTTTCCCATTAATTAATTTCTGTAGTACTCCCAATTAAGGCCAGCCAATAAGTTACAATGTCTGACGCTGTCTGGTTGGGTCCTAGTCAGGGCTATTTTTATTTTTTCTTAACATTCAATTTTGTGATATCGAAAAAATAACCATTTTAACAAAAAAAGAAAATTTATTTCAATCTAAACTAGAAAAAATTCCAAAAAAATTTCAATTTTTGTCCAATAAAGTGAAAAAATTTGCTGAAAAGAATGATCACACCTAATTATTTTGCATCCACACAAATTCATTTCTTCATTTTTCTAATATAACTATGTTTCAAATAGTTATTATAACTATGGTAATTCTCTAACCCCCTTCGAGAGAAGAGATTTGAGAAGTTACCTATTTAATTAATTCTCAATTCCTCCCTCTAATCATTTTTTCTCAAATCCTAGCTAGTAGCTACAGAGCCTTTAGGTTTACAAGGAGTTTTCTCTCATTCGGTGGTACTGCTTGGTTGGCCAATGCAGTACATCAAATAAATATATAAAATGGTTTAAAGTTTGAAGATCTTCTTTTTGTTCACCTCTTTCATACTTTGAAAGAAGCCATTTGTATGGAAATGTGGGAAATCCAAGATCAGACCCAGGGATTTAGGTGAGTCGATGGATCAAATGGATACTTCCAGCCTCATATTAGAATGCCTCTATCTACTCTATCAGAAAAACTGGGATCTGTGAAATTGTTTTCCCTCCGAAACCTCCGAAGGAAGCCAAACCTAAACATGGAGATAGTTGGGCTAACTTTACGTCCTTTAAATTCTCTCACGTTTTTAAAAACCTTTGTACATTTTTCGAATTGGTGGTGTGTTTGTAAATAAAGTTTTGCAAGGTTTTGATGAACTGGAGGTAAAAGGGATCCCTTCTGTTCTCTGAAGAATGGACCCCCTTTTTTTCTGAGTCAGCAGGCCTGTTTGCTGTAAAACGTGTACCTTAAGGACCCATCAATCACTAACCATGTGCTTAGGTAACTGATTCGTGTTAAAGTAGAGAGGAGGGCTGAAAAAGGAAGAAAAAAAAGTAGTGAGTACCCTAGTGACACAGGAACTGACTGATACATGTGCACAGTCCACACCTGTGTCGGGTGGTGGGTATGTTGAATTTCGTGTGTTGGTTGGGCTAAACGTTAAACTCTTGAAACTTACATCAGCCACGTAAAGGTGTATGCTATATATATCATTAGAAATTGCAATCCAGGTCAGGGTAAAGGTACATAGGATTTGCAAAGTTATCCATCTGGGTAAGTGCAAAAATCCTATGGCAACCATTTATTCCATGGATGTAATCAGGTAAATGTGGGATTAAGGGTGCAGAAGAGGGAAAATATTAAACAGGCCAAAGGAAATGAATGCAGTCAGTATAAAAGTACTGCTGCGATTTTTTCCTCCAGTCTGCCCATTTGCCTGGTTTATTTTCACCTTGTCATGCCAAGGCATATTTTGAGTCCGAGTTCCGAGTTCCGCACGCTATGAACACACGAGGGGTATAAAGGGGTATGTAACATATTACTTGGCATGTTATATGAGGTTACAAGTGCAAAACATGCTGTATTATATGAGGTTATGAGTGCAAAACATGCCTGCATGTCACTTGAGAAAATAAGGATGGGGCAAACGGGCAGACTGGAGGAAAAAATCGCAGCTGCACTTTTGTACTGACTGCATTCATTTCCTTTGGCCTGTTTAATGTTTTCCGCATAATGTTGTACGGGAGGTTCATGCACAAGTGGGTTCTCCTAAAGGTGTGAGACAGAGGGTGTTCCCAAACCCTGGGAGAACCCAGGAATACAAAAACCTCCACACATGTAAACAACTTTCTTTTTATGCGAACGTGAGAACATAGAAGAATAAAATGAAAGATCTCCTTCAGCATAATGCTCTTCTCTTGGGGGAGATCCGTCAAAGCACATAGAGAAATAAAAAGATAATTGTTTACACATTGTAAAAATATGCAAATGCATATGAAATGATTTTGTCCTTAAACCTGCCCTAATATGATTGTTGACTTTCAGGGTAGGGTAGAAACTAATGTCAAGTGTGTTAATTTAGTTGCTTATTTAAGTGTCATTTTGTTAGAAATAAATTGGGTTAGTTAAGTTGATTAGTTTTATTTTGAACTAGTTTGAGTGTGAACAAGGTTTGAAATATTTTGTCATGGATATAACTTCAAGTTGTGTGATTTCAAATCAATTTTGGTGGTCTAAGATTTTAAAACATAGTGTTTGTTTGTTTGCAGGTTTTTCTTTTATTATGTAGTTTTATTTGATTCATAATTTTTGTCACTTCTATGTTTTGGGCTTGGATTCTTACTTGTTGCAAGTGAATCACATTTTGAATCATCAATAGGTTCAACATCCCTGTAGATTTAATTTGAGCCATCACAAATGTAGCATCCTTTTGTGATTGGATTTTAAAGGTGGATACCCAAATTAGGGTTTAAGGTTCATCACAAAGGTGACACAAGATTCAAGGGATAAAAACATTGTTACTAACCAATCATGGGGTGATGTGGTTTAGACCACCCACACCACTTTCATCATCATCTAGGGGAAATTCTTCAAATTCAAACCTAGGTTCACCACTAAGTTTGATGACATGGATGACATGTATGGAGCCACTAAAAAGCCCTGTCAATATTCAAAGGTTGTTGGCACCATTGAGCTAGATGATTTCATTTAAGAATTTGATAGTTGGTGTGATATGTAGTAGATGCATAATCCCCAACTGTTCACACCCTTCATGCCATGGAAAGTTGTTCCAACATTTGGAAAGGTTGTTTATGGATGACTATCATGAGTTTAGGTGTGCCCATGATATTCATATTGAGGAATGATGATTATACTAATCTTTGAATTATGTTTCTATCATCAAGGGAATTATGGCCCCAAGTGATGCAACGATAACTCCCAACAATATTTTGGCAAGTGGAAGCAAAATTATTAGTGGTAATGGAACCATTGGAAGCAGTGGAACTATTGGGGGTGGTGGTGCAGGGGCATGCACTAGTACGTGGGGTTCATTGCCCGCATTTAACCCAATTGTGCAATTCTTCAATGAATTGTGGCAAAATTATTAAAGGGTTAGAATTGAAAAATTACAAAGTTTGTAGGATTTTTTACATAAACCCCATGAAAGCTTACAAAAGGCCTATGAACAGATGCATAGGTTGATCATGGTTACATAAGGTGTTACAAAAGCCCAAGCAATCCAATTTGTTATGGGATCTTAAACAAGGAGCTTAAGTGTTGGGCGCAAGATGCCATGTTATCCTAACCTACCCAACCCACTTTGGCAAATGTTTTCCAATTGTTAGAAAGAATTGAAATGAACATGGTGGAAGAACAAGTCATGGTCACCTTGGGGTTTAACGAGGAAAACCCAAGGAATTCTATAGCACCATTTATTCAACAATCACAAGGTCAACCAACCAAGGTTGAACCACCCTTGAGGCCAAGGGGGTCAAACCAAATTTTAATGGTGGTTCCACATCCTATTCAATGAAACAAGGGGGAGAAGACAAATGTTGGAGGTGCAGTGGACTTCATAAGAATAAAGACTATCTTAATCCACCTCAAGCCATAACCTTCAACCCTAATCTTAACTAGCCATGTTTCCATTGCAATGCATATGGGCATGATGCTTATCATTGTTTCACACTTCACCCAAAAGTACGACAAGGCTAATCACAAAACACCAATGCCAGTATGGGTCAAGGTTTTTTAAAAAGCCACAAGGGGAAAGGTGTGGGCAACAAGGGGTCAACCACCAAACCAACTTAAAGCAAACCCAACACCATGAAAGTAGGTTTGCATAGTTGGAAGCCCTAGTCATAAGATGGCACCCCATGTGAAATCGAATAAATCTAGTCAAGGAAGGCCAATGATTGAAAAGATGGCAAACCATATGGTTTAAATGTTGATCTAGGATTTTTTTATAGATTTGGTTTTTCAAGATTAGTGGCACCAAATGAGGCTATGCCACATATGTCATGGGCAATAGATGATGGAAACCATGTTATGGTTTTAAATCCTAATGAAATGATTTCCACAATTGCACTAATGATAAGAACTAGTGCATGGGTGCTAAAACCATGAGGTGTTGATGAGAGATTGGATCCTCAACATGGTGAGGCCTAACGCCAAGTGTGGCTCCCATAGTCATTTATGTTGATAGACATCATTCTTAATCCCATGGGGGTGTTGACTTCTAGTGGGGCATCAAGGAAGGTGCCTACTTTTATTCCTAGATTTAATGCACCCATAGTTTTATTGGGGGCAACCAAAGTAGTGTGTGAAACAACATTGTTTTTTATTTTTAAAATGGCCATTTTAGGTATTCAACTAGTTGCGACCTTGTTTCGCTTAGTAGCCAACTTATGTGAAAGTGGTGGAGCACTAGATGTGGTGTTTAAGTCAGAGGATATTTTTTGTACCTCCTATAGTTTCCCATCCAATTTTTGAGGTTAACCTCACCACGAAGATGTCCAAGGTTCAACTTGAATTTTGGCATGAGATTGTGGCCAAATTTCATGACCTTCGAGCATGGCTAGCCATTGATTGAACTAGTGTTATTCTTGGTGTTGTGAATGGGCATAATGAAGAAATATTTTTTTGGTTGAGGGGGGCATTAGCTCTTTGATACTAACCCCACAAAGTGCTATTGGATTGTAATGTTCAACCATTAATGTTGGGCAAAGTTGTTGTTGATGGTCTTGGTTGACTGATGTTAATCTTGGCCCATGCCTATATTAGATTTTGACATCAATGGGTGGGTTAGAAAAGGCACACAAATTAACCAAACAAAAAATTATGATACAAGTTAATCCTAACAAACCAACAAACTTCATTACAATGCGGGCCCAAATAGTGGTCACACATGTTATGTCCTATGATGTGTTCATTGGAGGTGTGGTTTTGTATCCCTTGGGGGTTACCATTAATTTTTGGGAAGAAATTGTATAATACCGCTTAAGTTAACAAACAAGAGTTAGTCACAAGGCTTCATTACCAGTGAGATTCATTGGGGGGCAAGCAAAAAAATCTAAAAAATCAATTATGTTGGTTGGATTTTCTAGCCTTCCACATGGACTTGAATTGTTGGAAGGTAACATCCATGACCATGATGCACCTCCAAATGGTGAATTGGCGATGTTAAGGCTAAAAGGGATGCCAATTGTTTTAATTTCTTCGTTGGATCCCAAGCCACCATGGGGTACATTGATTGAACTCCAAGCATCAACCAATCCCTACATTCATTAAGCTTGGCACAATTTGTTGTCACCAAACCCATAGTCACTCATGAACGTTGGTAATGGGCCTTTAGGTTTTAGCCCATTAGATACTAGGGTTATTCAATGGGATATTCCCAAGGATGAAATATGCTTATTTCAATTGTTTAGAAGCATTAAATCTAGATTAGCTACAATTTTATAGTCTTGCATTCTAGTTCAAAGATACCATTATGTGAAAAAAGATTCTCAAGCTAGACAATTGTCCATGCTACATGTCATGATGTTGCAACAAAAGTATTTCAACTTGTTGCCAACATTGACTATACAAGGTTATTAACATTCCTTACCAAACAACATCACCTTGCTAGGGGTGCCAAATTTTATCAAGATTGGGCCAATTGAATTGGTCATTTTTAAATGGTTGTGCCAAGGTCTTTCACAAGTAGGTACGAGCCAAGGACTTTTAGATCCCAAGTTGAGTTTATTCTAAGAATTGATTCATGTGGTGTAATATTTGCAATAGACATAACTGTACCAATGTGCATACTTGTTGTAAAATGTCCCCCCATTGGGAAATTTTTGGCTAACTATTTTGGTTGGATGGAAAAAAATTAGGGCTTGGATCAATAAGCCAATGTAGGTGGATGATGTTTCAATTGGTTCATGAATTCATCGATTTCAGTGCATTTGGATTAACATAAACCACTAGAGGTGACCCAACAAGCATACCAACTCACTCATAGGTCACCCACATGCTTGGTGGAAGACATATTGGATCTAGGATGTCATTCATGTGCAGTTTGTCATGATGACCAACCACCTTTGGCTGTGGTTAATAGGGTTAGTCTTCCACATGCACCTCTACCAACATTATTGAGTTTTTCACATTCTCATGCATTTAAAAATGGAAGCCTAGGGATGATTTGGGATTCCTATTCATCCAATATGGAAAAACCCAATGTAGATGAAAAAGAACGGGCCATGGGGTTTCGCACTTGCACCACAACTGTGCAAGGCATTTTCGAAAGAACCCATAAATGAATTTTGGGGCAAGTTATGCCATATGGATCTCAATTGCCTCACATGGATTTTGAGTTTTGGTTTTTGTAGAACAAAATTGTTTTGACCAATTGCACCCACCCATTCCACTTCATCTTTTACTTGTTGCACATCTTGTTGAATCATTTATGTTGATGCAAGGGGGGGTGATGTTACAATTGAACAATTACATCCATGGCAATTGTGGGATTAAGGATGCCAAAGGATATTTATGGGTGTGGAACATGAAATTGGTGATGTGGGGGTGCCAAGAAATAATGGCACCTCTCCACATTTTGCATAACAATCACAAGCCATGCTCTTAACCTTGGGTGCTAGGAATGCCCCATCATCCCAACCCAAGGTACAAATGACTACATAAACATGGGACCCAAGGATTAGCCCAATAGTTACAAGAGGTGAGGTGCATGAAGCACAACAGTTACTACATGATTTCATTAGATGTTTTACCTTTAGTTTGAAGGAATTGGGTCAATTAAAGGGACAAGACATTCAAATCATATTCGAGCATGATAATCCAATCTTCAGGCAACCTTACAAGCTTAGTGAGGTGGAAAGAGCCTTGGTTCATGTTCAAACAATAGAGTTGTTAAATGTTGGTTTGGTGGAATTATTTAAGGGTGAATATGCTTCAACAACAATGATGCCAACCAAGTAGGACATTTTTGGTAATTGAATTAAATGTCGCTATGTGGGGATTACTGTTTGGTGAATAAATGGACCCATTTAAACAAATATGTCATGCCTCTACCAAAGGAGATTTTCAATGCCTTTGGTCAAGCCAAGGTTTTCAATACCTTGGACTTGAGGTCCGACTACCATATATCAATTGCCATTGAGAGAGGGTGACAAGGTTAAGATAACATTTTGGGGAATTGATTTTCTTAGGAAGGATTATTTATACCAATGGAAGGTTTTGCCATTTGGTTTGAAATATGTCTTTGTAGAATTTCAAAGAATCATGGTTTGAAAGTTGATAGGCCTTGGTTTTAGCAAATGTTACATTGATGACATCATTGTTTCTAGGTTGACCTTAAGAAATCACATGCATCATTTGTAGGAGGTGTTTGGAAGATTTAAGGAACATAACCTTAAGTTTCATCCAAGCAAGTGTTGGTTTTTTCATATTCAGATGGAATACCTAGGTCATATGATTTCTCTAGGTGGATTAAGGGTTCAAAAGGCCAAGGTTGAGACCATTTCACAAGTTCCTTGGAACTAACAAATCTCAGTCGATTACGACCTTTTATAAGCTTGTGCAATTACTACCAAAGGTTTGTGAAAGGCTTCAATAACGTAACTAAACCTTTAATCCATCAAACATAGATTGACCAAAAATTCATTTGGGACAAGGCATAAGATCATGCCTTTTAAGAATTGAAGGATAAGCTTTCATTAGCTCCCATTTTGAAATGACCCATTCAAGGATAATTGTTCCAATTACACACTAATTGGAACACTATAGGGTCGGGAGCTATGTTTATTCAACTTGATGACACTGGGACTAAAAGCTTGTGGTGGCATATGCCAGTTGGTCTAATAACAAGATGGAAACCAAATAAAACTCATATGAAGGGGAGTGGCATGCCCTTCTAGGTGGACCTTGAAGTGTGGGGGCTTAGCTAGTCGGGGTCCAAGTATAGACCACCATGGGGCAGCCCCCATGGTAGCTTGGGTTACGAGTCTAAGTGTTGAGCCAGGTTCGACTTTTGGTTTGACATTCATGCGTTACATAAATGTTAGTGAGTGAAGGTTTGAAGAAGGCAACTTGAGGTGTTGCTGTTGGCTAAGTTTTCAAATTGAACGAAGTTTACAATTAGACCGAAAGACAAGAAATGGTAATCCTAAGTGACAAGGCCTTAGACCACTTAGGAAGTTCGTAATGGGTTTTAGTCCCACCTATCTAAAGATCAAAAATAGCCCAAGGTTGTGAGATAAGTTTGAATGTTGAAGCTTCACCAAATGCATTGTTTTCCATGTGCAAGTAGTGTAGATGTTTAGGAAGCCACGAGAATGGAATGAAAGCGATGGTGGAATGTCACCAAGGCGTATTTGGGTGTGAAAAATGGTATTTAAACATGCTAATAAAACACAAAAACATATTGAGTTTGAGGTTGGGCAACACATGTGGCTAAACATCCAAGATTTAAAGATGCTTGATGGACTAGCTCCACGTTTCATTACCAAGTATGTGAGGCCTTACAAAATTTTCCATAAGCTACATCCCAACATGTACACCCTAAAATTGCTAGTTAATTTTGTGGCACATCCAACCTTCCATGTGTCGAAACTTAAATTGTTTCTACCTGATAAACAAAGGCTAGACCGGAAGCAAAGAGTGCAACCAAAAGGTGACGCCATTGAACATAGGCTTGCCATTAAAATCAAAGGCATATTCCATGCAAGGTAGACACACCTTAGAGGCAAGGAGTACTTGGTAAATATAAGGGTTACCATCATAAGGAGGTAATGTGGATGAAACCTGTTCTTTTGGACCACTTACCAAAAATGGTAAACAAGTTTGATTAGGAAAGGGGTCATGAACTTGGAGTGAAGCGAACTTGGAAGAAAAAAAGAAAACCCACCTACAACTGGCCTAAATGTTGATGAGGACATCAACCTCTAAAATGGAGGAAAACACCCACAAAACTAACTACTTTCACCAAGTGAAGGTTAAGGGTTTTTGCAAATGTGGTTAGCTACGAAAAAACTAAGGTTCACAAAGGAAGAAGTGGTTTAAGAAAGCAAGGGAATGGCAACCAACAGAAATGGACTTGGAGTTGAATTGAATTCAAAAAACTTCAAAGCTTGATTAGGCGAGATCAAGGTGGTGGTGTGTGCGAATAAAGTGGCACATCCTTGAGTGAAGAAGCTAGACTTTTTGTGCATGAATTCACAAATCATGTCCCATTTGGGTAAAAGCGATTTGGACCATGTAAAGCCTAGTCCAACGTCATATGTTGGCATGTTAATAACCTTTGTTTGGCGTGGTGGTTGGAATTCCTAAACTAAAACTTGAAATGGACTCTCAAGACAAATAAGAGTGGTCGAATGAAGGGGATTTGAGGAAAACGCCAAGTGAACGCATTGGGTGAAAATAAAAGACACATATGGTAAAATCTCATATGCTAAGAACACAAAGACACATTGCAAATGGGCTCTTTTGATCGGGAAGTAACTAATCACACCAAAGGGGTTCAAAAAGAAATTGGCAAAAACATCAAAGGTGAACATTTCAGAGAAATATCAATGAGGACGTTGACATCTCTAAAGTGGGGGAAAGTGACATGCCTTTCTAGACGGACGTTCAAGTGTGGGGGTTCACCTAGTTGAAGCCCAGGTCTAGATCACCATGGACTAGCCCCCACAACAATTTAGGTTATGAGTCTAAGTGTTGGGCTAGGTTTGATTCCCGGTTTGACAGACTCACAAGCCACATACGTGCTAATGAATGAAGGTTTGAGGAAGGGGGCACGAGGTGTTAGCCTCAATGCACAAAGTCTTCAAACTAGTTGAAGTTTATGGTTACATCGAAAGATGAGAGATGGTATTCCCAAGCAACAAAGCTTTGGACCACTAAGGAAGTCCATAGCAGGTTTTAATCCCACCCATCCAGAGGTCGGGAATAACCCAAGGTTGCAAGGTAAATCTAAATGTTAAAGCTTCACCAAGTGCGTGATTTTCCATGTGCAAGTGGCATAGGTGTTTAGGAAGGCATGAAAGTGGAACGAAAACAACAATGAAATGACGCCAAGGCGTATTCAAGTGTGAAAGGGAATGCCTTGTAGTTGTTTGGGTTGTTTCATCATTTTGATGTTATCTTTATGGTAGCCCATTCACTTTGGTTACTGATCACCAACCTTTGAAATTCCTTATGAAATCAAATTGATTCATAAGAAAGTTGGCCAGGTGGGCACTTATCCTATAGGAATATGACTTTGACATAGTTCACAGGCCCTAGTAGGGTTAATTGAGATGCCAATGGGTTGAGTCGAAACCCAAGTTCCAATGAAAAGGATACCACTAGGATTTGTTGGCAGGGTGAGGTGGATTTGGAAATAGTACTAAGATGGCATGCCTTTGCATATTTTTGTACCTTATTGGGGTGTTTTGGGGATTTATATCAAACTAGTGTGGATGATGGGGATTCCCAGGATGCAGACATGGAGGTGGAGGGCAATGGTGCCTGAGACATTTATGATGATGCCTTTGTCATTGCATATTTGCAAGTAGGTGAAGTTTTGATTAGATTAATACCTAAGGAATGAGACCATGTTGTGCATAGGGCCAAGTGACTCAAATGGGAAGGTAATTCCTTCCTATGGGTGTGGGTAAATGGACAAGTGCATGTTGTGCCTCACCCAGAACAACATGAGAACCTTATAAGGCATGTTCATGAAGAGTTGGGCCATTTTGGGGTCCAATAAACATATATAACTTGCTCCAAACATAATATTAATGGCAAGGGATGTTGTTACAAGTTCAACAATTTGTTTTTAGATGTATGGTGTGTGACCAAGTTCAAACATCTTTCAATGCACCTATACCTCACCTATAGCCTTTATTGATTATGGGACTTGGTTACCAATGGAGTTTGGATTTTGCCAATCCATTGAGTTTGACACCTCAACATAACTAATATATTTTTGTTATGATCAAACATTTCTCTAAGTGGTTGGAGTTGATGGCATTGCCAGATCATAAGGTTAGTTTAATCTAGTGTGTTTAACTATTTGGTTAAATCCCACTTAATTAAAGATAAATTGGTTAGCTAAGTTGATTAGTTTTATCTTGATCAATTCATGTGTGAATAGAATTTGAAATATTTTGTCATTGGATATAATGCCCAAGTTGTGTGAACTCAAATTACTTTTGGTGATTTGAAATTCCAAGGCATAATGTTTGTTTGTTTACAAATTTTTCTTGTGTTATGTAATATTATTTGATTTATGATTTTTGTTACTTCTATGTTTTGGGTTTAAATTCCTACTTGTTGCAAGTGAATCACATTTTGTCGTTTGGATGTGGTGTACCATTTAATATATTTTTACGTTATGTGTTGTATGTGTGATGACATCGATGGTTGTAAGCGAATGACATTAAAAACCAATGCTAATCGGTTGTTGGTGTTTAAAATAATCATCAAGTCTATCTTTAAATTTTTTCCTTTTTTAATGGACAAATTTTTAGATCTCTAAATCTAAAGAATATTTTTGAAAATTAAAACCCATTAGTTTGGGGGTTAAATTCAAATTTTTTAACTATAGATTTTCAAGTTTGTAATTCTAAATTTATGAAACCTATCCATTCTAACTTCAAAGCTAATTTAAGGTTTTTTTTTAAAAAAAAAACTCATTGAAGCTGCATGTGAACTAATCTTCTCCATAAAATTGTCGCAACCCTAACCTTGGGCTCATGACCAAAACAAAGGTTGGCAAAGGTGTGGGCCAAAAATGAAGCTTGGGAATCTCATTTCATGCTCCCAGGAATGTAAGAAAGTGTGAGGGAATGAACCCTCACACTCCCAAGTGAGCTCCCATTTTGGGAGTTAGAATCTCAATAAACTCCCAAATCTTCAAAGGGCGATTCTAGGGGTCAAAACTCATTGGATTGAAGAGTTCCTTATACCATTGGAAATCTCTTAGAATGTAGACATTAACTCGCATAACCCATTTGGGCACTTAAAACATAAGTTATGGCCAAAAGAGGGGTCGGGAATCAAATTGCCAATTTGACTCCCGACCACTAAAAGTCAAGAATCGCCCTAATTTCCTTGTGTTCAGGTGGCATGCCACATACTGTTGAAAAGCTTTCGACAAGGGTTACAACTTTGATTTGGACCTCATCTCAATCGGAGGTCTGTACACAAAGTTATGGGTCTCCAAAATTGCAAGTGACGCACTCTCAGGTCCCTAGTTAACCCCAAGTTGGGCCTAAGTTACTCAAGTTGCGAAATTATTGGGGACTCAAGGCATGCTCCCAGCTCTTAGCACTAAAAGGGGTAGAAGGGCATGCTAAAGCTCCGGGATGGGACTAAGAAGAGTGACAAGCTATTCACTTACTTGAACTTGCATCAAACCAACCAACAAGTTGGTTAGTTCACATTCTAGAACACCCTTGGTGCTAAGACAAGCCACGGGCAACTCTGAACTCACTTGACTCACCACGGCCTAAACTCAAGGGAAACCACCACCTTCCCCCATATAGTATACTCTGTGCTTCTCCGCGGCATCCACATCCGAATGGCTTTTTGTCCTGGGACTCCCAAGGAGGAGTCCCGAAACTGTCCCGGTTTGGACTCCCGGGACTTTGACCAATCATAACTCTTTGCTCAGACCTTCGATTGGGATGAGGTCTAAAGCAAACTTGTAGCTTTCCTTGACAGCTTTCCAACGGTGTGTCACACTTCATCTGCACGCATCGGGGTTGGGTCGATTCCCAACTTTTAGCGGTCGGATGTCAAACTGTCAGTTTGACTCCTGGCTCTTCTTTTTGCCATAACTTGTGCTGAAGATGTCCAAATGGCCCATGTGAGGCCATTTTCGACATTTACACTTCAATAAATTTCCAATGATATAAAGAACACCCAAATTCAAGGTGTTTTGACCCCTGCAATCGAACTCTGAAATTTTGGGAGTCCCGGAGGACTCCCAAATCCCCATTTCAGGAGTGTGAGTCTCATCCTCACACTCTCCCAAGTAGGGTTGCGACAACAAGAGTCCCATGGCCAGGCAAAAATAATACTATAAGGGGGAAGGTGGTGGCTTCCCCCAAGTCCAGGCCGTGGTGAGTCTTATGAGTTCGTGTTTGCCCATGGCTCGTCCATGCAACAAAAGTGCTCTAACTATGCATTAATCAACTTGTTGTTTGGTTTGTGCAGGTCCGTGAGAGTAATTGATTTGCCTATCACTCTTTCTAGTCCCCATTTTGGAGCTTCAACATGCCCTTATACTTCAAAGTACCACGAGCCAAGGAGTGTGCTCCAACTCCTTATCCTTCTGCTATTTTCACCTTTTGGACTTGCAATTGAATCCATCAAGGAGTTTGGGGGTGTGTCAAAGAGTGTGAGTGATGACCATATTAAAAAAGGATGTCAATGACCCTCATTGGCCCTTTAAATCCTAATCAAGCATGATTTTGACTTTGACACCCAACTCACTATTTTCATTTGTTATTGCCCTCATTGTTTTAGTTTTGGTGGGTGGTGTGGTTTTAATGCCAAATGTCCATACTAAATTTTGATTCTTTCTAAAGTTGTACTAATTTCAAAATATTTAAGTAAAAACCATTATAATTCAATGCCATTGGAGATGGCTTTATATTAAAATCAATTGAATGATCTGATTGTTGGGGTCGAAATGATAACAAAAAAATATGTTATTAGAAGAAATTCCACTAAGCAAATACCTAGGGTGTACCAAGGAATAATATTATTTCCTTTATTGGGAAAAAATGGAATTAAAAAGCTTACAGATATGGGTAAAAAAACAATTATTGTTAACCAAGGGAAATTGCTCATGATGAAGATAAAAGAAATTTTAAATGGGAAACCTCAACCAATGCCTTTTAACAAAAGTTACTCTTTGGAAAGCACAGTACGATGAGAGTTGTAAGCTTTGTTTGGGGGGGAGTTATTGTCTATCGTTGGCCTCTATGGTGGAATCAGTCATATAACAATTCAAAGATTGGTCCCATTCAATTTATAGTGGGAATGAAAAAACCTCGAGGGGGGGGGAAGGGAAATGGAACAAGCACATTTGGAGAGCGTAGTACAACAAAGAGTTGTATGCTACGTTCGAGAAGGATGAATTGCTCCTAAAAAAAAGAAAATCTATTGATTTTCTTCCAATTGGATAATAACGTAGGTGCGAGCCACAAAATGAAAATGGAATTATGATTAAAAAAATAGTGATATATTTCTAAAAAGAAATATTCCAAATCCACTTTTTTTCTTTCTCTAGAGGAAGAAGAAATAATAATTGAATCCATGGGGTGTAGAATGAGCCTAAATACATTTTTTTTGTAGAAATTAATTAGGTACATAAAAAATGAACCTAATTTTAGTTAGAAGAAGTAACTAGGGAGGTAAGAGAGAGTTTAAAAAGTTATTTAAAACTCACTTGGATTTTGGGTAGATGAAATATCAAATGTAGTTTCGAGGGTTAGGACCTTAAAATCTAAAACCTTAGAACCTATAAATCATAAACCTTAACTAAAGCTAAGATCCCATCCCCTAGCTAACACTATGACCCAAACACTATAAAAAAATGTTTAAGACCTATTGGGTTTAGTTTTATTGTTATTTTGCTTTGATTCCAATGTCAGGTGCATGTCCATGTAGATCTATCAGGTTTGAATCTTAGATCTAGATTTGGACCCAACTAAAAACCTAGAAATGGTCCAACACAAACAAGGTAGAAAGAAAAGAAAAGATAGCAAACTAAACTTATGGACCATTTAGAAGTAAATATTATTAGGATATTAAAGTTATCCTTAAAGCAATACCCAATTTGTCTTTATTTTGGTCCCTTCATTATTGTTTCATCCTCGTTTTTTTAGTGTTTTTAAAATCTTCCCAATTTGAAACAAAATTCCCAAATTAGAGATGAACTAAGGCCTAATTTTAACTTTAATGTTTTTAAAGGACCTAAAGGGTAACCTAATTGTGTTTCAAGATTGTGGGTATATAAAAGTTATAGGTGTATAAGATTTAGGTTTGGAAGGTTATTTTTTGAGGGGTTTATTTTTTAGGTTTGCACTTTAGGGGTCATTTCTTAGTTACTCTTTTTATGGTTTGGGTTTTAAGGATTATTTTGGGATTGTTGATTTTTAGTTTGGGTTTTATTAGTTACTATTTTGAAAGAAGATACTTTTGAAGTTAAAGATAATTTTTTAGTAGTTTATTTATAGGGTTTGCCAACATTGATTAGGAACTTGACCAACTTTGTTTTGGAGGAGTTTGAGGTTTTGGCAATTTTCATGGTCCCCACAATCATGAACAATGAAATATATACAAGTGAACCTCAAATTCTAATTCAGCATCCATCAAAATTGAACCATGAATAATGTCTTCTCAACTTCATTTTGTACATGAAACATATTGACAATGTGACCATGCTTGATGCATTCATGTGGAACTAAGCAAAAAAATCATAACTAATGATATAGTTTGTATTCCATTTTACCTTAATCATGCATTAACCAATGAGATTTGCTAGCCCACAATTCAATGGATCCAAGGGGGTGTGTATATTCGTGGTCCTAACAATCCCAAATGAACATTAAGTGAAGTTGATGGGTAAGAAAACACACAAAACACAAGAAAAATTGTTTGATGTACTTTGCTTATTTTGGGCAAAACTATTGTCCCAAAATCTTAAAATAAAACCTTGAAAAATATGACAAATGCCCAGAAAAATTGTTGTAACAAGAAGGTAGTTACCATCCTACCCGCCTTCTTAGTTCTTGTACAAAATTTCCTAATGGAAACTCACTAGACCTTCATCATTTTGCGTTTTTGTCCATCACTACTACTACCTCCATGGTTGCACCTATTGTCTAACAAACATTTATGATGAAAAGAATAAAAAAACAAGTTATAGTCATTTATATAAAATAATAGTAATAATGTATCTACTTGTGAAAAGGAAATTAAAAACAAAAAAACACACATGGTGTTTACTTTTTTAGAACACATAACCTTTTATATTCCAACAACATCCAAGTACATAAATTCTTCTTTCAACTCCTCTCCTAAACTCCAAGAAACAACCAAGAAAGAATTGGGTCTTCACATTAAATGACGGAAAGGAATGAGGGGCTTGCCTTGGGAAGGGTCATTTTTATGAAAACTTAAAAAATATTGGGTGCCTTATATATTGATAGTTGGATAAAAATTAAAAATTAATTACTTTTACAATATGGTAATTTTATAATGAAAATACATTTATAATTAATATAAGGCACATGGTTTTATTGTTAGTATTTATAAAAAACCATTAAAAGTTCATACATACTAAATATTTTAGGCATTAGTAATTAATAAGTTATTAATTTATGTCAACTAATATCATTATATGAATCATTAATTGTGATTTGAAATTATTATCATTTAAAAAATGAAACATTAAATTTATAAGGAACCAGGAAACTTTTTTAAATTCATATTTATTCCAAACTGATTTTTTAAAAAACATGTCATGTACTTGGACAACTATAAACATTTATTATAACAAGTTGCAAAAAAATTTATTCCAAGTATCATTTGTATGAAAAAGGTGTTTTTGAAAAAAGGACATGCAATCATTTTTTAAAGTAATCATGTTGGTTCATTGTATCTCGTTGGCAACCATGTGCATCACCATATATGGACCAAAACAATAGCTCTAGATGTTGGTAGACTTTAGTGCCTAACATATTTATTAAATTTACTTTTAATATTCAATGGTAATTATTTGTGAAAAAATTAAGTGAAATGAAATTGGACTATGTTCATTAGGGAATCTTTCTTTGTGAGTTTTAAATAATTTGTTGATTCAAATGCTCATTCCATATGCAATATTTGTTTGATTTAATATGTCATTCTTGCCTTATTGTTAGTGCATTGACCCTAAAGAAACATAAATTCATCTACAAATTTAAAAAAACAAAAAAAATTCAAATTGGGCGTTAGACCCCAACATAGATTTATAGATACATTTTGACACAAATTGAACTTGATTTCCACCATTCATACAAGTCCAATAGGCACCAAACCCCATGTAGGTTTATAAATTGCGTATGATCATTACTACAAAATGGGGTGTAGTTCACTAATTTAGACCAATGAATTCATTAGATCCCCACTAGGTTTCGTTCATTGGGACTAGTGAACACACTCAAAATCTTACGAAATCATTTGGTAAACAAGGACACATTTTGTTATAATGGATCCAAATTGAATTTCATTGTCACTATATATATATTTCCATTATACATATAAAGTAGGAGAAAATGCCCATTTTTAAATAAAAAAGTTTTTAATTACATGTCATAAATGCAACTATGTTGCAATTAAATATTTAAATAAAATAATTGTCGCGACCCTAACCTTGGGCTCATGATTAAGGTAAGGGCTTGCAAAGGTGCGGGCTGAAAATGAAGCTTGGGAGTCACATTTCATGTTCCCGAAAATGTAGAAGAGCGTGAACAAATAAACCCATACATCCCCAAGTGGGCTCGAAGAGCGATTATAAGGGTCAAAAGTCATTAGATTGAAAAGTTCCTTACATCAAAGGAAAGCTTTTGAAATGTAGATGTTTAAAATGGGCTTGCATGACCCATTTGGGTACTTAAAACACAAGTTATGGTCAAAAGAAAGCCCGGGAATCAAATTGCCAATTTGATTAAAAATTAAGAATTGCCCTGATTTATTTGTGTGCAGGTGACATGCCACATATTGTTGGAAAGCTTTTGATGAAAGCTATAATGTTTCTTTAAATTTCATCTCAATCGGAGGTTTTCACAAAAAGTTATAGGCTTCCTAAATCGCAAGAATCCCAATTTCGGGAATTTCAGGACTCCCAACTTGGAAATCCCGGAACAAAATGACATTTGGGTGCAGGCCCCATGGCCAAACACAAAGAATCTTATAAGGGGAAAGGTGGTGGCTTCCCCCAAGTCAAAGTCGTGGTGAGTCTTATGAATCCATGTATGCCCGTGGCTCATCTATGCACCAAAAGTGCTACAACTATGCACTAACCAACTTGTTGTTTGGTTGGTGCAGGCCCGTGTGAATATTTGACCCATTTGTCATGCTTTCTAGTCCCTATCCCAAAGCTCCAACACGCCCTTTTTACCTCCCAAAGTGTTGCAAGTTAAGGAACGCATCCTAATTCATTCTTTCGTTGTTTTCACCTTTGGACTCAAATTTGAGTCTTACGAAAAGTTTGGGGGTGTGTGAATAATGATGATTACCAAATAAGTTGGTCACCCTACTAATTTGGTTGACAATTGAAAATGACCTTTGATAAGGGGCCACTTCAAAATATTTTTGGCATCAACAAACTTCTAAATTTTTTCTAAATCAAAAAGTTCAAAATTGTGACTTCATCAAATGTCATGCAACTATTATATAATATGGCTACATCACAAGTTATCAGTTCAACTATATTAGTAATCATGTTTTAGGGATGGATGAAAGAATTCAAGTTGGATAAATGAAATGTATGCATTTGCAACTTTGCATCTAAATGGATTATTTTAAACCCTATATACCTAGGTTAAGATATTTATTACATAAATACACAAAAATATCTACTAAGTTACCTAGTATACTTAGCTTACATACCTAGGCTAATTATTTACTTGGATAACTTAGTTTAAAATGCAGTATATTGATAGTTCAACCTAGCCACATGGTTCAAATTTAAACTTAACTTAGGCATCATGTGGCCTAGGTCTAGGCATGGATGCCATGTGGCTTATGTGATATAGGCTTAAGTGCCATGTAGCTTAATTGTAGGCCTAACCTAAGTGCCATTTTGCTGAGCCTAAATGCCACATAGGCTATTTAGGTATAGGCTTAAAGTGGTTGGCCTAGGTCTTGGCCTAACCTAGGTGTGGTTTAAGTTTATGCCTAACATAAATGCCATGTGGCATAGGTCTAAGACTAGCCTAAATGCCATGTGGCCTATGTTTAGGCTTAGTTGAAGTGCCACATGATGTGGCATAAGTTTAAAAGTATTTTGGTTTAGGTCTAAGCCTCAACTTAAGCCATACGGCCATGTGGTTTAAAAGTACTTTGGTTTAGATCTAGGCCTAGGTGCTACATGATGGCTTAGCTTAGATGCCATGTGGCCTAGGTTTAAACCTAATTTAAAAGCCAAATGTCCTAGCTAAAAAGCTAGATGTACCATGGGGTTTAGGTGTAAGCTTAGCTTAAGTCTAGGCTTAACCTAGGTGCCATGTGGTTGAGTTCTAAGCCACATATGCTATTGGGGTGCCTAGGTGCCATGTGGCTTAACCTAGGTGACTTATGTTTAGGTCTAGCTTATGTGCCACGTGATTTATCAGAGCTTAAATGGCCCATGTTTAAGTGACAAATGGCTTAACAAATAGCCTTATGTTAAAATGGCATGTTTAAATGGCATGTGGTCAAGCCTATGGAGGTGGATGAGTCATGTTTCATTGAATTATTGGCTAAACCTTATACATGGCTTAGTTGTAAGACATTCAAATTTATGATTAAAAGTGACGATGCCATGCAACATCAATCGATGAAATTCATTCACCTTAAAGATATAATTGAAAATGACCTTTCATTGTAATGGTGAATGTCATTTGTAACTAAAATTGTTTAAAATGGCTATTGCCATGGTGTTGACATGTGGCTAATGTTTACAACTATAATGTTGTTTTAAACTTGTATTTGTTAATTATGATAGTTTTCAACTGCAAAACCATTTTCTAATTAGTTTGTCATTTCCAACTACAAATTGTAATTGAAAACGAGTTGAAAACATAGCTACAAATGTGGGGTTTTCCTCCTAATGAAACCCCAACATAGGTCTACAAATTCATTATGAGTCAAATTGAGCTTGATTTTCATCATACATACAAGTCCAAGAAGCATTAAACCCTATAGAGGTTTATAAATAGGTATGATTCAAAGTGAACATGATTATCATTACACATACAAATTAGAGAGGTGCAAAACCCCAACATAGGTGTGCATACATGGAATAAATCAAATTAAGTACCATAATCACTATACATACAAGTTTAAGAAGCATCATACCCCTAGAAAGGTGTGTAGATAGAATATGAGCCAAATTGAATTTGATTATCATTAGAGTTACAATTCCAAGAAGTACTAGACCCTAGAGAGGTTTGCAAATTTAGGGCACAAGCGAAATTAAACGCCATTTTCACTAAACATATAAATCCGAGAAGCATCAAACATCTAACTAGATTCACAAATGGAGTATGAATGAAATTATGTTTGTTTCACTACACATACAAATCTAGGAGCCACTTGACACTTACACAAGTCTACAAATGGGGCATTCGTCAATTTGAATAGTTTCTCACTACATATTCAAATACCATTAGCCTTTATATCTGACTACGAATAGGAGTACATGTACATGTGGACAAAAAAATAGTATAACATATGCAAGCCCACTAAGGAATCTAACGCTATTATAGGGTTGTCATATGATTCAATATCTAAATCATATTCAAGGAAGATGTCACTTGCATGCAAGCGAGATTCAAGCAATCAAGTTCAAACTCCATGCACTTTTGAAAAAACCACCTAGCAATGTAATGGATTATAATTATTGAAGTTACAATCTATGATCAATCCGAACAATTTCTAGTGCATTCCATTGCACATTCTCACCTCCAATCCTAAATTGTGTGCCTTGTTTATTTGAAGATGCCAAAACATGGAGGGGCCCATAGGCAACCATGGTAGGATGTGATCTATTATTAAAACATTGGGGAGGGCATGCAACAAGTTGTCATTGGGTTGAATTAGAAGTTTTTTTGTTTTTGGGTAAAATGTGCTTTAAGTTTTGGCTAGAATGGAATGTTTAAAAAGAAAAATTATTATTGAGTGATTGTGTTAACCATGCCATAACCATTGAATTCACAAACTTACAAATCTTAGGGATGGAAATAGACCACATTGACAATAAGAAACTTGGGCCCAAATGTTGAGTTTTATAGTGCATCAATTGTGGAGGATTTCTTCCCAAAAGGCATCCATTAACACCATGTTTTTTTAATGATACTTGGAAATTGGGAAATTCAAAGGTAGAATTATAAACCTTAATCCTCACCTCCAAAATTCAAAAGCTGCTTTGAATGAAATGTGATGGGCTAATAAATTTTTGCACAAAACGTTTTGCATTGTAATTTTTGAGGCACTCTAATCAACTTTGCAACTCTAAGTCATTCCATTATGCAACTGTTGAATTATTCTAGTTCTCCACACTCAAGTCATGATGATAATTCCATGATATAACAACTTTTTCCAAAATTCCAAGGCTTCAAAAAATGACAACATCCACACTCCCTTGCACGCAAATTTCATTACCTTTTAGCTCCTTTAGACTCCTTTTGTGAGATCTTTGAAAACTATTTGGGCTTCAATAGTTTTAGTTTCAAGATTTCACCTAACATTTTATAATTTATTTTTCAATTCTTGCAAAACAACAAACTTATCCCTCTCTCCTGATCCTTCATGCACACTATTCCCTTTTGCATAAGCACACAAGTTTTTTTTTACAAAGTTTAAAATGAACAAGTTTTTTTCTAATGAATGCCAAGCCTTCATGCAAAAACAGAGAAGTTGTAGATCAAATTGATTATGTAGCAAAATCGTGCAAAAGCAAGTTTGTTCCCCATTTCTTTCATTTGGAGATGCCCATTCCCTTCTTACATATTTTGTCCTTAGTTTGGCATGATTAAGGAGTTTTAATGCCCACTTATGAGCATTTAGGGTTAACTTTATTGACCTAGTGGTAAAAGAAGACAAAAGATTAAAACATTTCCATAAAGGTTTTTGGTAATTTTGGCGATTTAAAAACAAATTAGCAAATTTGGTAAAATTCACATTTAAACAAGATTTTTCAAATTTTTTTCTTTTAAATGGCAATTTATTGAGAAAACACTAATTTCCACTTGCATTAGTAAAATGACTTATACACAATATTTTGGATGAAGTATGCAATCAAATAGTGTGAAAGTTAATTTGGGCCTTTAAAGATGTTCAAAATACATTGCCCTTTAAAAATAAAAAGCCTATAAATAAAAAACTAGGGATGGGGACCCATTCACAAGAGGTACATGGAAATCATGAGAACACAAATCATGAAAAGACAAAAAAAGGACATTACAAATACATTAATAAATAAAAGACCATAAACTAAAAAGATGTCATTTAATACAAACCAAGGTTGTCAAAACCAATGTGACATGGTCATTTTGCATCAAGAGTCACATCGATGTCTATCTTCATGTGTTCGTCATGTCCATCAAAATAGACGCAGTAAAACATTTGTTGGCATTTGGGCTATCCATGCTACAAATGGTTACCAAAAATGGATTTTGATTGCTAATCCTACAACAATCAAAAAATTTCAGTCACCAAGCTTATGGTGATAAAAAATGTTTGATTGCCAACCTTGTGACGATTGAAAATTTTAAGTCGCCATCTGACACACCCCCACCATCAAATGGCAACTCAAATTTTTTAGTTGTCCAAGAGAGCAAGGGGTGGGATCCTTTTTTTTCAAGAATGATATTACATACACCCCCCCCTTTTTGGGGACCGAAAATTTTCAATCGCCATTCGACATACCCCAACTATTGGATGATCATCAAAAAACTTTGGTCGTTGAAAGGGCTAGGGCATCTACTATCATTTTGGGGGAAAAAAAAATCATCCTTGCTTTCCCTATTGGGCAACCAAAGAATTTCAATTGCCATTCAATTGTGGTGGTGGGTCAGATGGCAACTAGAATTTTTTGGTCATTTCAAAAGTGGGACAAGGGATGGCAACCAAAATCTTCGATCGCCATCTAACACACCTTCATAGTTTGATGGTGACCGAAATTTGAATCACCATAAAAGGGGGTGACCAAAATCTTTTGGTTGTCATACCTTGTCCCACCTTCGGGGTGACCATAAAAATTCAGTCGCCCACCTTTATGGTGACCAAAACATTTTGGTTGCCATCCAATTGTCATTACTTTTTGAATAGCGATTGAATTTTTTCAATTGCCACAAAAGGGTGATTGTCGAATGTTTTTGGAAAGTTTTCGTCGAAAGGCTTTCAAAATATGTGGCATGCCCCTTTTTCTAGCAATTAAAAACCTTTAATCACCATCTGAAAAATTGTGACAATTAAATGGCAACTGTATTTTTTTCAATCACCCATCTTTGTGGGCGACTAAGATTTTTTGGTCACCCTACTATGTGGCGATTGAAAAATTTCAATTGCCACAAAAAGGGGGGCTTGTCATATTCCCCCCTTTTTGGTTTCCATTTTGGTCACCATCCAATGATGGTGACCAAATCCAACAAATTTTGCTTTCATATTTAGCTTGTAGCCACATTTGGCTAAATCTTCCTATGGATGATTGCCACTTTGGCTATAGGGGCAAGGGAATGTGACAAGGGCAAGCGAATTTAGTTGCATTTGGTGAAAACCCTTTTTCTATTTTTTTCTTCCTCCCTACCATTTGGGTCTTTTCCACCTTGTTTTTTGGTTTTTTGCCCCCCTTGTTTTACTTTTCTTGCTTCTTTCATGCCCACTCCCTTTTTGTTTTGTTTTTTGTTTTTCCTCCGCCCCCCTCACTTTTATTCTTTCTTCTTTCATCCCCCCTTTCATTTTTTTCCCTTTCTTTGGGTCCCAACCACCCTTTCTATTTTGTTTTCCTTTTCTTCATGTGTTTTTTTCCCTTATTCTTTTGTTCCCACCCCCTTTTTCCCTCTTTCTTCTTCTTATCTTTTTTTTCCTTTCTACTTAATCTTGCCAATATTTTCCCCTTATTCTTATTGCCCTTTTCCCCTTTTTTTTTTCCCTTCCACTTGTTTTTATTGCCATTTCACGCCCTTCCCCCATGCCTTTTTGGGCGACTAGAAACTTTAATCACCATTGGATAATGGGGGCGTGTGGGATGGTGGTCGAAAAAATTTAGTTGCAATTTGACACACTTGCACTATTTGACGACGATTGAAATTTTTTCAATTGTTAAAAAATAGGGCCATGTCACATGTTTTTGGAAGGGTTTTCCAAAAATATGCCACAAATTAACTTTCTATGGCGATTGAAAAAATTTCAATCGCCATGGTCGCCATAAGGAGGGTGACCGAATTGTTTTGGTCACCTAACGTTAGGTAATGGAATTTTTTCAATTGACACAAGGTACGACAATGAAATGTTTTTAGTCACCATAGGGTTTTCAACAATTGAAATAGCTTTCTTTGGTTGCCCATAAACCTACCCCAAGTAGCTTGAAAGTGCATTTGATTTAGGACACTATTTTGATGTGACACAAGGGTGTGTTTGCATCTAAATGCATTTGTCACATTGTGACGAATGCATGGATGTGATGACCCCCCCCCCCCCTCCCCCCCTCAAGGTAGTGATAAAAATGCACTAGCTATGATGTGTGGAAGAGATGAATAATGTTTTTTAAGTGCAACAACATAATATTGAAGAATCACAATGGCCTGTGCATGTTGGACAGTTACGGACACATGTTATCAATAGTAAAAAATAATCATTGTGGGAATTAAAAAGGGCTACTAATGACGAGCTATAGTGGCTTGAACACAAAAATATAAAAGGAATCAAAACAAGAATGAAAACAACCATAAGTTTATATGACAAGGGGATTGATCTCCTATTACCCATTTTGTAAATGATTGTGTCTTCTCTTGAATGGCAATTAATGGTAAATGCATTGTCATGAATGATGCAAGTTGTACCATATATGGGCAAGTCAAATCAATTATCACAACATCCATTAAGGTTTAAAAGCCTTCTTTAATGATAAGAATATTGACCTTCCACCTAGTGTGGTAGGGGAAAAGGTGGGAAACCTTTTTTTATACATGTGTTCCACTCTCCAAAGTAATAGTTCCAGTAGTATCCCAAAGGGTAGTATGGGTTGAAGTGTGTTTGTTCTTGCAAGAACAATAAAACAAGTGAATACCCAAATCATCAACGGTATGTCCACATTGACAATTTGAAAGATGTGCAACTGTAAGATGTCATAAGCCAAGGTGGGTATGTAATGTGTAAGGGAATGAGTCAAAGACAAACTTAATGTAAGTGTGGCAAATGTAAGGGACTATCTATTAGAAATGTGGCAAATTCTTGCTCGTGAAAGCAATTTGTCAAAAAAAACTTGTAAATGTGGATACTATTGTACCACAAGATTTTTAAAGGGGACAATGTGGGGTAACAAAGCTCAGGTATTGTATAATGCCAATTGGAAGGGAAAAGTGTCGATTTCAACATGTGCCGCAACATCAAGAAGAATAGAATATTCATGTTGTTGGAAATGAATGACAAATGTATGAATGATGAGAGCCCAACATCCCAAGAAGGCAAGGGCAACAATTTGAACCACTAAAGGTAGGTCAAGCTCCCTTGAAGAAGTAGGTAAAGTGACCTAATGATGAATCAAATGACCCACCATAGTGTCAAAAGATCCCATGTCTAATAAGTTTTCTAACATAACTATGGTATGCAAATCCAACTCAACATAATATTGCAAAATACTTAGAAATGAAAATATGATACACAATAAATAGCATGGGCGCTAGGCATAACAAAACAAAAGCATCACAAAAGTTGTTTATGGATCTACAAGCACTAGGGAGGCTAGTTATGGTGTTGAGATCCTTTTGAAGTGTCTTTATGATAAAAGACTCCATAAACATCATAAAACCTACTAATGCACCTATAATACAAAAACTTGTGTTGGATGTAAGAAAGCTTGGAAAAAGTGACATGAATAGGTTTAATCCATGTGGAAACCAAGCTACACACTTCACCAGCTGAATGGAAAATCCTGATGTTACAAACTTTGCCTATAACCATAAAAAGGTGGGTACCACATTTGAAACAAGACCAACAATATGCGAATCCTTAGTGAGTGAGGGAAAAACACAAGTAAAGTGGGTTGTTGTAGTAGGGCAAATAGTCCGATGATGTATTAAGGTGAACAATGTTTTGCCCAAAGGATCACCTTATCATGTATGAAATTCGATCAATATGATTATGAGATTTCATGCCTACAAGAAATATAATGGGGATGGGCACACATAAATTGTCAAACAATTGGGAAAAACTAATCCATTGATAAAATATCATAACTCTAAAAAGGTTAGTAAAATGAAATGAGGATTTTTGGTTAGCAAACCATTATGATTGGCCTTGGTGGTGATTTTTAAACCATTTTTCATTTTATGATCTCCACTTTTTCGTGTATATGGATGGGGATGGGGGAAAAATTAACATTAGATGTTATATGTGGTCAAGACAAATAGAGGCCCAAACAAGGAGTGTTGGTGAAGGTTTTCTTACCTCCATCCAATGTTTTTTTTGTTTTGGAAAATAATGACATTTGGCTATTAATTTAGCCCTTGTGGTGCTAGACTAGCCACTTGTTGGAATAAGCTTTAGAGATTTAACTAGCTATAAGATTTTTTTTAAAGTAAACTTTTGGAGAAATATTAAGGGGACATGGAGTTTAATTAGGCAATTTTATTTTATTTCCAAGGTGGCTATTTTTGGTTACAAGGGTCAAATTGTTGTAAAATTTTGGTTCCTATCAATTCTAAAAAAAAGAAATTGAAGCAACCTTTTTAATGAACTATGGAGATTTCAAAGTCCAATTCCAATTTCCATGGGTTCAAACTTCAACAATACGCCAAATTGACAACAAAAACAAGGACCATGTAGAGAACTCATAAAACATGACATTGTGAATTTTGAATAGACCCACATTGGTCAAAATTCACTACATCAAACTAGTGACCCACTAACCACATACACATAAGTCATAGCAAAATTGGAAATAAAAAACAAGGAATCATTTATGAGGTGATTGATCCTTTTAAATTGCCCACTATAACATAAGTGGCCTACAAAACAAGGTTAAATATTAAACACAACTACATAAAAGCCACATTAAAATCATCTCATGAAGACATAATAATAGAACATAAACTTGAAAAAAAAAGGGTGAGTTGCAAATAAGAAGTGGTATCCATGTGGGATTCACCACTTACACAAAAAACCAACAAACAATTACGCCTTGCAAAGCTAGTAAAACCCAAGGACAATACCAACTTTTGTATAAAAAATTGATGAATTAAACTAAGATTCAAGAGCTTTAAACCTAAACTCCCACACCATATCACTTGGATATTTTGCAGATTACTACTCATATGTTTCTACATATGGAAAATTATGCAAGGTGTAAAATTTATGGGAGAACATTCTAACCACTAAACCCAAGTTTGTAATAAGTTGATTACGCAACTTGGATTTGCAGAATGCTAAAGAGTTGAAGCACCATTCATCCTCCACACTACCAAAAACTTATACCAATTGCAATTTCAACCAATTTGAATTTTTTGGAAGAGAACATGTAAACATTATAGATGTTGAAAGAGTTCACCAAAGATGTGTCAATGGATTCACATCAAATGGCTTAGCCATGGCAACACATGCATTTGATTTCATGGCCAATTTGAACAAAGATTGTTGAATGTTAAGGGAAGTTGTTAACAACATTTCAAGGACTCATACATCATTATTGCCTAATTTTTTAGGATGGCAAAAGGCAACCTTAATCCCTTCCAAATGTTTGCTAAAGATTTCTTTCACATTAAACTATAGCCAATATTGTGGGTACACCACACCCAAACTATCCATGACACCATGAATAGGGAATCTACCTTGCAAGTCTTCAACAAGGCATTTGGTAATTGTTACAACCCACATCCAATTTGTTAACTTAATTCAATTGGAAAAGGTGGATAAATTCACAATTCATGAAGTAAAATGCAAAGTGGGTTAAGGTTTAGGGTTTAACTTAAACATTTTGCCTCCACTTGAATGACAACTATATAGCATAGACTTCCCTGTCACATAAGAGACTTCATGGGTTTGCATATTAAAATGAATAGCCCAAATGTGTTGTTGGTTAATATCAAATACCAAATGTTCCATTTAAGTCTTCAAATTTTTCATCTAACACATGATTATTGAATCATGTTTGGTACACAATAAAGATTTATAAGCTTCAAATGCATCAGACTTGAACTTTGCGTTCAAGTCCATGTACAATTCATATATTTTTCCTTGGCACATTTTGCTTGTTGCCACAAAATCATAGATGAAAACATCACATAATTGACCCAATTTGATCAGGTTATGGATAGACTATAACAATGGATAAATGGCAACAAGCCCCAATAAAATTTGCACATCACAAAAAAGATCAAAATTCACCTTTGCCTTTTCATTGGTAGGATCATCAAGGGCCATCTTCATCAACAATATTTTATATTCTACCATAATATGTGCAAGGGACAATGTAGATGTCTAATGGGTTTTCACATTCCCAAAATCTTGGCCCCCTTTGTTTCCATAAGCTTTGCTAGTTTCATAAATTTCAAATGCCTTTTAAGGCTTTTGGAAAAATAATTATATAAGGTTTGAAACAAACATTCAATTTTGCTCACCATTTGCAAATGTGATAAAGTTTGAACCACAAGGTTGGTTCTATGAACCATGTAATGCACCCCCAATGGAATGTGGAGCCCAACCATTAACAATTTGTTTTGTAACACATGAACTGGTGCCTTAGAAAATAAAAACCCCATCCGCACCAAAGGTCATTAACCTTTTACCAATCAAATCTTTTGCAAGACCTCCTTCATGCATTAGGGCTTGCATCGAAACTTGAATTAGATTATTAGCACCTAATCCCACCACCACACATTCAAGGGAAAGGAGGATTGGTATTCTCAACAAATTCTAAATCACATATGCATGAACTAATAACTAGTTATAATTGTCAATGGTATTGACCTCATCACAAGTAAGTGACAAGTAATTAGTCGTTCCAACAACAGATTTTGCGGCCTCCAAAACAATGCCATGCACATGTTAAGCCATAACCAAGTCTACTTGGTTTATCTAATGCATTTTGGAATTCTCTTCAAGATTCAAATGATAAAATAAGTCCTTATGAACCTCATATTCAAGCATAGGCCTACCATGCTTTAATGTGTGAAATAATGTGGCAAATTGAACTAATTTTTTATGTTTTTCACCAGCTAGCTCATTAGTCACTTGTTGCAAAATAAATTCCCTACCTTTGGAAGCATAAACAACTTCATTCTTTCTATGCTTACAATCCTTACTAACATACCACTCACCTTTTTTCACCCCTTTCATAGGTTTATCAACCTTCTTCTTATTGACATGTTTTTGGGGTGAATCTCATTTGGGAGCCAATAACTTATCTTTATGTTCAATGTTTGAGCAAATTTTGTATTTCATTGTATGCACATAGCCATTAAACCCCTATTGCAACTCAGTCCAAGGCAACTTGGTTGCCCATTAAACTTGAAATTTCCTTTTTGATTCATAAACTTGTGTTTTATTAACCTCTAATGGTGCCATTGAACTTTGATCAAAACCCTTTTGCAACTCTGGAGAATCAATGCTAAAAGCAAATGTAGGAAAATTTGATGCACTTAAACGTATCACAAGAACTTTAGTAGTAAATTGCTTATCTTTCAAGGCAACAAGTTCGTAGAAAGATTAACGTTGACTCTTACTACTAGAAGCCACATCACACGTAGTAAGAAGGGTGCCATTGCTAGGGTTATGGGAGTTGTAAAAGTATTTGAATTTGAAATTTGGGGGCGGTTTAAAGGCCAATATCTTCAAACAAAGTTGAAAGAAAAAAACAAAAACTAAACACAAGTTTTGCACAAACACAAATGTGCACAACAAACCCATGAAAGCAAAAAGAAACCCCATAAAACTATGATTGACAAGTTGATGACACACAATGATCTACAAGTGGCCAACATGAAACAAACTCAAAAAGCTTTGAAATATGTTAAAAAACACAACAAAATGTAGATTGGGACTAGTGGCATGCATTGTGTATAATCATGAATGCAACTTACACCATACAGAAAGGTTGGAAACTTGGAACTGCAATCGATTGTTGTAGTATACATACCTAAACAAAAATGTTGCAAAATGCTTACAACCATAATGATGTCGATGAAACTTGGGAATTAGTATTTTGATTTGATTTCAAGCTCCAACACCCAACGCAAATTACAAATTCATTTCGATTCACCCATCTTCCAATGTAGTTCACTCTAGCACATAGATCTTGAAACTTCAAACAAATTGCCATGTTTAATGTTCAATGGCCAAAGGAAATCAATGCACATACATGCTATGATTCAGAATCAACAAACTATAGTACCACATTTAGCTTTGAAAAATGGAATAATGAACCCTAAAATTTGAAAGAATAAAAATCAAGCAACAGGTTACCAACTTTTAAGGCCCATGCAACCAAAAGATCACAAAAAATTTATAAAAATAAATTGTAAGTTGTGATTTGTAATTGACTTGCAAGCTCAAGGCATTTCAAGTTTCCAACTCCAAGTTTTTAGGTTCTGGTGTCCAAACTCTAGACTCATCATTCTAGAATCCATACAATGGCCATTGACAATGCAAATGAATGAGGCGGAAGAATGGTGAAGGGTTTTGTGTTGGAGAGGGAGGAATCCATACAATGGCCATTGACAATGCAAATGAACGAGGTGGAAGAATGGTGAAGGGTTTTGTGTTGGAGAGGGAGGGTTTGGTGAATGGCCAAAATGCAAAGAGAAAAAATGGCAAAAATCCAATAGTCGACATAGCTAGTTAGGTGACTTAGGGTTTTATTTGGAGGCAATTTGACAATTTTTTGGCATTGCTCCATAGTTAGACCAATGAAAAGTTTTTCAAATGAGTAGATTTTTAAGTGACCTTGCAGGGTGTCATGATGCTCTTGAGGCAAAAAGTGCCAGATTTCACCTTTAAAATCTAAGCTTACAAGTGGCCAGCCCATTTTTTTGGGAAAAATTTGGCAATTTTTCACCCAAAAAAACAAACACTGCCTCCATCTGACAGTGATACACACCACAAAGTTTCTTCCTTTTGCATCTTTTTTGCGGTAACAAGTATTTGCCCTTTGAATGCCCTGCCACCAAGCAAAGGTTAAAGGTGCAAATTGGCTTCAGAAAACTTACTGTAATATACAACTCTGTGTTGTTTTTAGCAAATTTTCACATTGCTGAGAACCCCCCCCTCCCCACCGAAGGCCCCCAAGCGCCAAAGGGAATGTTCTGTTGTAGATTACTGGTTATTTTCGCGGAAAAAGTTTTAAAATGGGGAAATTTTTGTGAAGAAATGTTGTCACTTTTTAATTGCCTCAAAAGTCTATTTGCCATTTTGCTGATGTTTGGAGAAAACTTTGAACACTTTTTTGAAAACTGTCGCAAGTAAATCCCAAATCTACCTTGGGATGCTCAACGACTCCTACATCAGAAAATTGAAAAACAAAAAAACAAAAAAAACACTAGGATCCAAACTGGTCAGCGACAGAACAGAACCATTTTTTAATAAAGCCAAGGAATGAATGAATGCATTTCATCTACCTGTTGGGGGGCAGATTCAAATATTCCTGTAGAAACAACCACCCAAGTTGCTGAACTTTGAAGGACATGTTGCAGTGCAGCACTGACCTATTATTGCAGACCTCATCAGAAAAAGAGGAGGAAATTGCAGACTTGACACCCAGAAGAAGAAGAAGAATGAATGGGGGGAATGACAATTTTACATTCTTCTCTCTTGCTGTGTGCACTAGTTTTTTTGCAGGCTTTCTTTATGTTAATTTCTGTGCTCATTTCTTTGTCCAATGAAGATTTGTCTGTGCAGCCTGCTACTTACTGTTTTGCAAAATTCTGACTTCAACAGTTCATGCAAAAAAGTGCTTGGGAATTTGGAGGGGAAAAATGTACTACAATTAGCAACAACAACAATTTCCATAGGTAAAATCAACATGGATTTGTCAGCTTCAAAAGTTTCAGCAAAGAAAAAACCGTCACTCACACCTTTCCACGACCCTTTCCCTCCCTTTTTTCCCCCTAATGACGTCCCCTCTGAGGGTAATTTTGGACCCATGCAGACGTACAAACAACATGCTACATTGCAGTGGGATCTCTGTTCGGACAGGGGAATTTACAGACCTCTGGGCTGCACAATAAGCCTGACTAGAATTTGTCAGGAAAGCCTTCACAAAGGCCCCCACGTGATCCATACTCACACATCAAAAAATTTGTGCTCAGATTCCCTTTACATTTTGGAACCCAAATGCTTCCCACAATCTTCCCCATACTAAAAGCACTCACAGAAATCTCCTAGGTATCTCTCCTAGAAAAAAGGAGGGGTGTTATGCCTCCTAAACATCGATACATGTTTAGACAGAACACATGTTGATTGTTACATTATTTTTATCATTTTGGTATACTTCATCGTGAAAATTAAGTTTGTGGAATTAGAATGGAGTTGGAGGCTCACATTCAAATGTGAGTTATTAGGGAATAAACTTTTCCACAAATGTAGACCTAATAAATCATTTTAGGATTGAAATTCCAACTCTACAGTCAATAGCCATTGCTAACAGGCCTCTATTTCAATGGCTTTCCATTGGGTTGTTGTCAATGCACATACTCTTTGTAGTTGTGATGAGAGCAGTATAATGGAAAGAGACCCTAAGTGTGATTGTCCACACTCTGCTACTTGTTGTCCCCCATTCTTCTTTTCCCTGGCAATCAACAGACAGCTTTGAATTTTCATCAATTCTTTCAAGTTTGAACAAACCATGATATAAAAGCAAAAAGCTGGTTGTAAACGTTCTAGTCTACTGAGTCTCAACTCATATGGAGACGCTAAAAGCTCTTGGTGCATGGATCAAGTTTATGGGCCCCTATGATGGGCCCAACCAAGGCTGTCAGAGAGTCCTAGTATCAACAGCCTGGTAATCCAAATTTGAGAACTCCAGGCCTGATTCTTTCAGTAAGTACAAGTTGATTGTAAGTATGACTAGTTCCTGTGTCCTCCTCCCACTGTTGAGCCTTATTGGCACAGCCTTGACCAAAATCAATACCATTAGTCTACATAATGTAACCGACACACAGATTGGGATTGTGTAATACAGAGTATAGAGCATTGTTGGCTGGTTCTGTGTTTAGAGTAGTGTTGTGCACCACTTCTTGATTTTGAAAGGAACCTTCAGTTTTGGTATTTTAAAATAAGGTTAAGATAGAACCTTTGGTGCAGTTCTAAAAAGATTTTTGGTTTTGTAAAAAACTCCGATACTGGAGATTTTTCAAAACATTTGGAGGCCAGTCTGGTTTAAGACCAGGTCAGGTTCTATCTTCATTAAAACATCACTAAAACTAAAAGTTATGTGCATTATTTGTTTTGTTCAACTAGTACACAAAGCCCAAAACCAAAAAAAAATCCATATTATTATTAACATGTGCACTCAATTAAAAATAAAAGTAAGGCATTCTCCTTTGGTATGTTTTTAAAAATTACAATCAAATAGCTAAAGAACACAAACAACTTTAAAAGAGAAGAGCAGCACTGTGCAGGTCACGATCTCAGTTTCAGCAAGAGGCCAGTTCCAGGATCTAGATCCAATTCTGGTTCCAACAAAATTGTGAACCTCCATCCAATCTTGATACCCTAAAACTGGACATGCACCATACCAGAAAATATCCTGAATACCCAGGTGAACCCACCAACTCTAGGTTAGAGGCTGGAACCAGTCCAGGACTGGTTCCTGGGGCCAGAGTGAACCAGCAGCAGCCAATGCACCAGTTGGCCGTTCTGTCCACTGGATGGGCTGCGTTTTTTCATTCGGTGCCAGATGGGGTTCATCACAGTCCAATTCTTTTCGCTGCTGACCACTGTACTTTTTTTTTCAGTTTGTTCAATTCTTTTCGCTGCTGACCACTGTACTTTACTTTTTTAGTTTGTTTTTGACTGTTTTTTCCTGGACCTGACCTCACACATAGCTACCGTACTCACCTTCCTACCCTCATAAGTATTATACCAACCTTTGTACCTTATTAATTATCCTCTACTGACATAGCTACCCTAATAACTAGTTATCCTACTGACCTAGCTACTATACTAACTACTTACCCTACTAACCTAGTTACCTTGTTAACTACATACCCTATTGAGTTAAGTTCCCTCTTGATCTAACCATTGTACTAACTACCTATCGTAGTGACCTAGTTATCTTATTATTTAACAACCCTATATACACAACCATCCTATTGACATAAGTACTTTACAAACCACGCCACCTCGATAAGGTAGCTTATTTTCTATGTATTAACTTATCTACCTTGCTATTGTAACTTTCTTCTTATTTACTAACTTGCCTATTTACATGCCTACGTACCTTAGTAACCTATCTACCTTGTTCCTTGAACTTCCTTTTTACTTACTAACCTACCTATTAACCCAACTATCTACCCCTACACGTACTTACCTACCTATGCACCCACCTTCCTACCTACCACTATGTTTACCTACCTACATATGCTTTTTACATAGCCAAATATCGAACTAATTACCTATTCACGTTTTCCAAACCCCCCCCCCCCCCCCCCCCCCCCCCCCCCCCACCACCCCCCCA
>Ga0116227_10001648_pt1 | contig 50352 bp, 43 predicted proteins | sample S1TSphgellanicum_FD_89693 | JGI IMG/M metagenome (GOLD analysis project Ga0116227, IMG submission 89693) | Host-associated microbial communities from peat moss isolated from Minnesota, USA - S1T2_Fb - Sphagnum magellanicum MG | ecosystem: Host-associated > Plants > Peat moss > Unclassified...
TCCACCGGTTCTATTGCCGGCGTAAATAAAGCGGCGGCAGCTCTATAGCAGGCGGTCGACTGCTCAAAGGCGAGTTTAATGCGCGGATCAGCCGGGTTACCGTGCAGGAAAAAATCGGCGCTGCGGTAATAGCTGCATGCCCGCAGGTAGTTGTCCCTTGCGCTGATCTTGTGTCCTTTTTTCAACTGTTCACCGGCTTCTGCGGCAAGGCGGTCGGCGAAATTGCTCATCGCTTGGTACCAGCTGTCATAATCGCCGGATTTGATGTCTTTGGCAATAGCCATCACTTCGCCAAATAAGGCCCCGCCGTATTCTGCGGCACCGAAGAGGCGCACGATCTCGAACCAGAATTCCGGGTCGTCTTTAAATAGCAACGCCTGTGTACCGGCATTTTCCGGTGCGGCCGGTTGGTTTTTTTCGGGGCCGCTTTGGTTTACTGCGGTTGCAAGAGCGGCGGCAGTTTGGGAATGAAGTTGCGTGTTCATTTTGATGATTTTTAATGTTGTATGTTGATTTAGTTTAGCATTCGGGGTCAAGCAGTGCGCCATAAGTAATGGAGCGGGATATGGCGCGAATATCAGCCACCGGATAAGGCCGGCCGGTCATCCCGTTACCTGCGTCTTCCTGCTGTACCATGCCAACTACAATCACACCAGTGGTTGGATCGACCCAAAACCAGGTGCCATGTACGCCGCCCCAGTAAAATGAGCCAACGCTTAGCGGGCCGCCGTTAAAATCGGCGTGGGCAGGATCAAGCACGATGCCCAGGTTCATTCCGTAACCAACGCCTTCAAATGGCTGCAAAAATTGCATATGCACACCATCAGCAAGAAGGTTGCTGGTCATCAGCTTTACCGAGCTGGGCGATAATATCCGTACCCCGTCGAGTATCCCGCCGTTGGCCAGCATTTGCGCGAAACGTATATAATCATGGGTGGTGGCATATAAACCGGCAATGGATAACAGCATTTTCGGTACCACGCCCGGAGGGGTACCCACCAATGCCGGGAAGGCAGATTGATCTGCCGCAAGTACTAAATTGAGGTTTGAGTCCAGGCTATAGCGGGGAGGGATACGGACACGTTGATCTTCGGCAACACCAAAACCAGTGTCTTTCATGCCCAGCGGGCCTAAAATGCGTTCCTGTAGAAAAGTATCCAATCCCTTACCGGAAATACGTTTGATAATAGCGCCTTGAACTTCCTGTTGTAAACCATAGCGGAAATGGGTTCCCGGCTGTGTTTCCAATGGAAGTGTGGCCAGTTTAGCGATCATGTCATCGTTTGTGCCGCTCCAAAGCCCTGCTGCTGCATACAGCTGATCCACTTTCGGATTTGCAGTGCCTAACAGCGGGCCGAAAGCGAAACCGGCCGAAGTTGACATCAAGTGACGCATGGTCATCGGATGGGCAAGCGGCACCAGTTCGTCACCCTGCATTACTTTAAGATCAGCAAATTCAGGGATGAACTTGGTTACATAATCGTCCAGTTGCCATTTACCTTCTTCATATAAGGTCATCATGGCAACTGCAATGATCGGTTTGGTCATTGAAGCGATACGGAAAATAGCGTCCTCGCGCATGGGTTCCTGGCTTTCCAATGACTGGTAACCATATTGCTGCGATTTAACCAATTTACCATGACGGGCGATCATTATGCTGATACCGGCATAATGGCCTGCATTAATTTCAGCCTGCATGGCCTCATCGATCCGGTCAAGGCGTTCTGTTGAAAAGCCGACTGTTTCGGGTGATGCCACCGGTAGCGGCATAGCGCTGAGAGAAAGATTGTTAGTGCTCATAAATAATATAATTTAGTGTAAATCGATTTTTGCAAATAATAATCGTACTTTATGGTACGGTTATTATCTTTGTGGCGCAAATGTAATTAAAAAAACCGTACTGTAAAGTACGATTATTATTTTATGGAAGAAATTAATTTAAAAAAGGATCAGCCGGAAAGCCAACGCGAAAGAAGTAAAGCGAAACGCCGGGCGGCGATCATTGAAGTTGCCACCCAAACGTTTTTAGAAAATGGCTATGAAGCCACCACCATGACGGCCATAGCGCAGCGGATGGGGGGCTCAAAGGGCACGCTATGGAGTTATTTTACGACTAAGGACGAGCTGTTAGCCGCCGTTATCGATTATTTATCATCTGCATTTCAACTGTTTATGGGAATGATACTGGATACCGAGCAGGATATGGTGGTCACCTTAACTAAGTTTTGCGAAACTTTTATTGAACGGATATCACGGCCGGAAGCCATCGCGCTCCAGCGAATGGTGCTCAGCCAGGCAGATCGCTCGCCCCATGTGGCCAGGATATTCCATGAGCGCGGCCCGGCGGTTAATCACCGTACGGTAGCCAATTTTCTTGGGCGGCAAATGCTGGCCGGCGTGATCCCGGTCGACAGTCCGGAGGAGGCCGCGCGTATGCTGCTGGATTTGTGTACTGCCGGGTATCATGATCTGGTGTTTTACGGCTTTCAAACGCAGGACACGGCCTTGGAGAAAGAACAAGCCGCAAGAGTTGTGAAACAATTTATGCGTTGTTATGGGCCGGCGGAGCTAAGCAAGGGCGCTTAAAGGCGTTTGCAGCTGTAGGAGTAAAATTGGTTTCGATAAGGATATTTTTCATCGGGATGATCCTTTAATCTTATTGGTAAAATTGGCGGATACAGTCGATGAAAAAATTGATACAGGTTCGGGTAAAAAATGATGTACGTACATATTTTGTTTTGGAGTTAAGGATTTGTTATCACATTTAAAATTAACTACACAGCTTAATTTTATTAAAAGCGTTTCGTATACCATTATTGATTACTAAAAATCAAGTAGCAACTATTCCTCTCACTGCTCGATCTTCGCAGAGACAAAAACGTAGAGATTAGCAATGAATAGCTTCAGCATATACTAAATCATGCGCCGCTGATCGTCAATATGTGGAGTAGGGTCGCTTCTTGTATTATCGGCTTACCGAACTATAACTCCTAATATCGATGATAGAAATAAAGTCCAATAGCTTAAGGATGTTATCTAATTACAAAGGGTTTTTAAAGCGAAAATATCTGTTTAGTATGTGTGAATTAGTGCGCAGACCTTAGGGTTTGATGCATCTAAACCTTATTAGAACTTCCAAAAAGTGCGTTCAAATGCCTTTAAAGGCATTTTCTGGAAGTTTTAAGGAGAGGAAACTGCTCTTAAATACAACTATTCTTTGATCAGGAATAAAAACAAAAGCAGTTACAAATTCATTGTAACTGCTTTATTTTCAATGCGGTAGCGGGGAGCAGGATCGAACTGCCGACCTTAGGGTTATGAATCCTACGCTCTAACCATCTGAGCTACCCCGCCGTTTATGTTTCAGAATTTACATCTGAATTGGTTATTATTATATTTAAGAACAATCTCTCGTCAGTATCGAACTGCCGTCCGCTGTATAGCGGATATGAATCCTACGCTCTAACCATCTGAGCTACCCCGCCTTATTTTCTTATTACCAGATATGCGATAATAAGCCTCCGGATTGCGCTAATGTTAGTAACCCATCCGAAAAAGGTTTGCAAATATAGCAGAAATTCGTTTTCTTTAGAAAAAATGTTAACATTTACACCTTCTGTTGCTTTCTATTGATAAACCTGTATGCCCGAAAAGAAAAAATTCGTCATTGAATATGAGATAAAATCCTCTCCCAGGATATTGTATGGCTTCCTGAGCGAAGCTAATGGACTTACCCAGTGGTTTGCTGATAATGTGACTGTTAGAGATCAGGTGTACACTTTTACGTGGGATGACGAGCAGCAAAAAGCTAAATTATTGCTTATAAAAGAGAACAAACTGGTGCGCTTTAAATGGGTAGATGATGAGCCCCAATGTTATTTTGAAATGGAGATATTACAGGACGAATTAACCAATGATGTGGCCCTCAGCATCACCGATTTTGCTACTGAAGACACCATTTCGGAGCGCAAACTGATCTGGAACAACCAGATCGATTACCTCATTAGCGTATTAGGGGCCTAAGCTTATACAATTTTTCTTAATTTTACGTTTTCAAATCTGCACGGCAATTCCACAAAACTTGTCCTATAGATTTTTATTGCACTAATACGGTCAGCACGCTGAATGAAAAAGATCCATCTTCTTATACTTAAATCATTTATAAGGCCCTTCGTGGTCACCTTTTTCATAGTGATGTTTGTGTTGCTGATGCTATTTTTATTCAAATACATCGATGACCTGATAGGCAAAGGCTTTGCCTGGTACATTATACTGGAACTGATGATGTATGCCTCTGCTACCAACGTAGCTATGGCCCTGCCCCTCTCCATCCTGCTCTCCACCATCATGACGTATGGCAGCCTTGGCGAAAATTATGAACTGGTAGCCATAAAATCAGCCGGGATCTCGCTGGTGCGGGCCATGTACCCCATGATCATCATTGTATCGATACTGAGCGTCTCCGCGTTCATTTTTTCGGATTATATGCTGCCGGTAGCTAATCTTAAATACTTCTCGTTACTGTATGATGTGCGCCAGCAGCGGTCGGCAAATTTGCTGCCTGAAGGCGTTTTCAGCCCTAGCTTCCCCGGCTATTCCATACGTGTGGAAAAAAAGGGCGCCGACGGACAGTTATTATATGGCATCATTATTTACCAAAAAGATGAGGCTAACAATAACAATATCGTATTGCGTGCCAAGGAAGGTAGAATGTACCGCACCGCCCGCGATCAATATTTGGTTTTAAAGTTAAAGGATGGCGTACGTTATGTAGAATCGCCGGGCGATGCCAATAGTTTTAATCAACGGCAACGCTTCATGCGTTTCCGGTTTAAGGATATGGAGCAAAAGCTTGATCTATCTGCATTTAAGCTAAAGCGTACCGATCAGGATGCGTTCAAATCTGCCTTCCAAATGATGAACCTTAAACAATTAAGGGACTATAAAAAGGATACACAGCACCATATTGATAGCACCAACATAGCCCAGCTTAAAGCCATAACGCCTATTATGCGCTATTTTGTTATTGAACGCACGGCAAAATCAACCGGGAAATATCTGCCAGGCAAAGGTGATGCATTAAAAGGCCTGAAAACAAACGAGCAGCTATCGGCTTTATCGAATGCTTCGAGCGAGGCCCGTGCTATTTCAACCATGGTAAAAAACAATTCGCAGGTAACTGCTGATGAAGCGCATGAAATTCGCCGTTCAACAGTTGAATTTCAAAAGAAATATACTTTATCGGCAGTTTGTTTGGTACTGTTTTTAATTGGCGCACCGCTTGGCGCTATTATACGCAAGGGTGGCCTTGGGCTGCCTGTAGTGGTATCGGTGGCTTTCTTCCTTATCTATTACATCATATCAACCATAGGCGAAAAATCGGTAAAGGACGGAGATATGTCGCCTATATTGGGCATGTGGATCTCAATATTCATATTAACGCCTATAGGCTTGTTCCTGTCGTACAAAGCTGCCACAGATTCGGCCTTATTTGATATGGACCTGTACAAACGCTACTTAAACAAAATATTTAAGCGCAAAGAAGCACAAAGCAACTAAAAGCCTGTTTATCACGTAACTTCTTAAAAGCCCTGCACCCATTGATTTTACAAAGCGCAGACCTGTTTAATTATATTATCAAGTAAATTTGTATAGATTAAACAGGAAGGCAGATCAAAACCAATTACAACCTGTTTACAAAAAAATCCAACAGAACAAAATGTTAAATACCATACCAGAGGCGATAGAAGCTATAAAAGCCGGCAAAACTATAATAGTGGTTGATGATGAGGATAGAGAAAATGAAGGTGATTTTTTAACCGCGGCACGTAACGCTACGCCCGAAACTATAAACTTTATGGTGCGCTACGGCCGCGGGCTGGTTTGCGCTCCAATTACAAAACAACGCGCACGCGAACTCGACCTGGAGCCCATGGTGAGCCATAATACTACTTCGCACGAAACAAATTTTACTGTTTCTGTCGATCTGCTTAAAGATTGTACCACCGGTATCTCTGCATCCGATCGTTCAAAAACTGTATTGGCGCTTATCGATCCGGCAATTAAGCCTGAGGATTTGGGCAGGCCCGGCCATATATTCCCTTTAATAGCTAAAGATGGCGGCGTATTACGCCGTACCGGGCATACTGAGGCAGCTATTGACCTGGCTGTTTTAGCCGGATTTGAACCTGCAGGCGTTATATGTGAAATAATGAAGGAAGATGGCGAGATGGCCCGTTTACCCGAGTTACTGGTTATAGCTAAGGAATTTGACCTGAAGATCGTATCGATAAAAGATCTGATCGCTTACCGTCTGGATACCGAGAGCATGATAACCCGCGAGGTTGCTGTTAAAATGCCAACTGAGTTTGGTGATTTCGACATGATCGCCTTCACACAAAAAAATACCGGCGAAAACCACCTTGCCCTTGTAAAAGGCACATGGGAGCCCGATGAGCCCATTATGGTTCGTGTGCATAGTTCATGTGTTACCGGCGATATATTTGGCTCATGCCGCTGCGATTGTGGCCCACAGCTGCACAAAGCCATGGAGATGATCAACAAGGAAGGCAAAGGCGTTATTGTTTACATGAACCAGGAAGGTAGAGGCATTGGACTCATCAATAAATTAAAAGCATACCATTTACAGGAAAACGGCTTTGATACAGTTGATGCTAATCTGCAATTAGGTTTTAATATGGATGAACGCGATTACGGCGTAGGCGCGCAAATATTGCGCAGCGTGGGCGTATCAAAAATGCGTTTAATGACCAATAACCCTAAAAAACGTGCAGGCTTAATAGGCTACGGGCTGGAAGTGGTTGAAAATATCCCTATCGAAATAGCATCAAACCCGCATAACGAAGCTTATTTAAGGACGAAAAGAGACAGGATGGACCACGCTATTTTGCGCGATCACTGATTTGAATCATCATCACTACCATCCGGTTTGTCGGGGGTAGTGTTTTCAGGTTTGGTTGTTACCGCAGGTGTATCCGTTGCAGTTGGCTTTACAGGTGCTGGCGGTGTTTTGCGCTTATTGCCACCAAAAAAGTTCCTGAAAAACTCGCCAAACGTGTCAAAGTCCCGCTGATAAACCAGACCTACGGCATTTACATATTGCACGCTCAATTGGTCGATGGTGTTTAACGTGGTACTGTTTAACACCCGGTAGGCATAACGCGCTTTCAGGTTACCATCTTTTCTGATAGAGTATTCGGCTTCAAAATCCTTGGTAAGGTTATTATAACTGGAGTTTAACAAGCTACCTCCCGAATTATTGAACAGATCGTTCCCAGCAGTATTGCTGAATAAACTTCCGTTAAGCACCAGGCGGTTATCCAGTAGCCTGAATGTAGCACTCGCATCATTAAATGAGCGAAGACTCAAATCGAAATTCTTGATGTTTGATTGCGAGATAAATGTATTCAGCTTATTAAACGCGAACTCACTTACCGCATCACCTGCCGTACCCAAAACCTGGTTGGTTAAATTACTGGCGTTGCCCGAGGCAAAACTACGGCGCACGATGATACTTAATGCCTGCTGGCTCCTGTTGTTATAATCGGTAAGATAAGTACCCAGGTCATCCTTAATTGAAGGGTCGGTAGGGAAGTTAAAGTCGAAATCGATATTTGGTTGCAGGAGCGATTTGGTGATGATCAATTCGGCCTGTACCAATACCTGCTCACTTCCTTTTGGTGATGCCAAACCCGCGGCAGCATATAAGTTTTGTATATCGGTGCGCACCTCGTATATGGCATTCAGGTTTATTTCGGCATTGGATGGGTTGCCCGTCCAACGGATGGTTCCTCCTTGGTTCACCACAAAATTTTTGCTGATGAAGTTCTTGGCCGTAAACTCAAACTTACCCGATGAGATCAGGAAGTCGCCAAACATTTCAAAATCGCCCAAACTGGTTATGTTCAACAGCAGGTCAGTCGCCTGCCCACTGCCTTCAAGTACACCGTAGTCGGTAGATATTTTTACTACTGTTTTCTCATCAACGGTAAGGTCGAGGTTCAGGGTCACACCATCAAAGGCTTTGGGGCCTGCAACGGCTTTTGCGGTATCCTTATGGCTAACAAATTTTATAAAGTCGTAATCACCCGCTGTAGATGAAGTATTTAAGGGGATATTAAACACCGTACCAGCAAGCGTACGCGCCTTAATATCAATCTTCATAGAATTAACCGGACCATGAAAACCAAACGAACCTGTGCCAAATGCGGTTCCGTAGTAAATGTGATTATCCTTAAAGGTCGTGTTCAGTGCCATCAGGTTTTTGGCATCAATGGTTGCCTCAATATCGGGGTTGTTCAGGTTATTTAAATCAACTTTACCATTAATTGTTCCCTGGCCGCCATGCGTATCTTTTAGTATCAAGTTATTAATACTAATTACGCTGTTGGCTACACTTACCTTATCATTTAAAATATAAGCGGTTTTAAGGTAATTTACCGTAAAGCCGGTATTGGCAAAAGTAATATCACCGTTCAACTGGGGCTTATCCAGGGGGCCGGTCAGTTTCAGATCGCTGGATACTGTACCCTGCGGGGATGATACCAGGTCTTTGATAAAAGGCTCGAATATGATAGTTTCGGCATGATCCATCTTTACGTTGAAATTGAGGGCATTTTCACCAGCATCTTTTGCCAGGGAATATATACCGTTAATATTCATCGTTTCAGTACCGCGATTGTTGATACTCACTTTTGCATCTGCTTCCTGGCGGTCATTATCCAGTACCGATTCAATTTTTACATCGCCCACCAGTGTTTTATTCATGGTAAGTGAGTCGATACCCAAGTGAGCATCCATTCCCGGGGATTTTGTAATACCCGAAAGTACTACATTTCCATTAAGCGAGCCTTTCAGCATTATTCCCGAAAGCCGGGTAAGCTGGTCGAGGGTACTCATGCTGAATTTTTCAAACAGTACCTTTAGTTTATCTTGCGGGCTATCCGATATAAAGCCATCTATCTTTACCTTCTGCGGTCCGTTAGAGAGCTGGAAACCCTGTACTTGTGTTTTACCTGCCAAAAATCTGATCTGCGCCTGATCCTGCAACTTCCAGTCCTGGTGCTCCAGTATAACATCCGATGGCAGCAACGTTACCCGGGCAATGGTATCATGCCCAAACCTTACCAGGCCGTAAAGATCCAGCTGGTTAGTGGCATTCTTATCCGCAAGCTTAACGTTGAAGTTCAGGCTATCACGCCTGATATTATTTGATATATCAATGTTCTTAATGAGTAAGCTATCGGTAATATTTATGCGGCTAAGTGATACGTTTATACCCAGCTGACCATTGGTTGTGCTTTCGTCAATAATTAAATCGTGAAAAATAGTTTTACCATATTGTATAGTTTTTACATAGCCGTTAAGCGAGGCTGTTTCATTGGTTGAGTTAAACTGGCCAACAAATGTACCCCGGTCGGGGATTTTAAGATCCGGTACAAATATGGCAGTAAGCGGATCTAAATTTTTAAGGTTGAGATTAAATGTAAAGTTTTGTGGTTTTGCGGTAACAGGCTGTTCCTGTAACGAAGGAATATATTTTCGGACAAGCGCCTTAAAATAGGATGGCAGGGTAGCCAGGTCATAACTGCCCGTAATACTGCCATCAGCAAAATCCGACTTTAAAGAGATCACCCTGGCCTCACCCAAACCATTTGCTGATAAGTACACCGAATCAACCAAATAATTATGCCTTGGGTCAACTACTCTTAAAGGCGAAAGATCAACACTTCCCTCAAAATTCTTCAGGTCATCACCATCAAAATGCGTTTTCATATTGGTGCTGATGGTGATGGTATCCTTTAGTAATTTAAGCGTATGCAAATGTGCATCCTGTATGTTAGCAGTAAGATCATACACGGGCAAAGCCGGGGCAAGGTTCACGCTTCCGTTCAAATTAAGCTTAATGTTTTTATCATTTATGCTGATTTTGGCGTTGGCCAGTTTTTTAACAAAAGTACCCTTTAAGGTAAGGTTATTATACTTATAGCCCTTAAAATCCAGGTAACCTATCTTCGCGCTAACGGCCTCATTCAAATTTTTAAGCGCGTCGCCGCTGCCTTTTACATCAGCGCTAAGCGTAGTGCGGCCAATATCATCAATATCCAGCAGATCGCCGAGGGCAAAATCGCTGGTGCTTAACTTTCCGCTGTATGCAGGTGTGCCTGCTTTATTTATTTTAAGGTTGATATCAGAATCGAACCTGCCCAGTTTAGTTTTAAAGGTACCGAAAGCTACGAAGTCGTTTTGTAAACCGGTAAATCTGCCTGTAAAGTTTATATTGCCGAATTTTGCAATGATATCGGGAACTTTAGCATTTCTGTCGCCGCTGAAATTACTGTACAGATAATCCAGGTCCTTTTTATTGGTAGCGATCTGCTGAAAGTTCAGTTCGAGGAAAGTGTTATCCCAATTGGGCAAACCCCTCAGCCTGAAATCGCCCCGAACATAAGTTGCCTGTCCGCCGGTAACCAGCAGGTTTTTGGCACTCAGGTTTTTTACCATCCCTTTTATACGGCCATCAACACCCAAATCAAACTTAACCTTTTCCAGTCCGCTGGTGAAAAAAGCGATATCTGCCGATGAGATGCGCGACGAATGGAAATCGCCATCCATATACACCTTATCCTCAATGTCATCAAAATCATCAAACGATTTAAACTTCATCCTGAAATAGTTCTTCAGGCTTGATCTGTTGGTGAGCAGGAAAAGGTTTTGTGCAAGGATCTGGTCGGTATCAACGGTTGCGTTGGTGGTAAGATTTTTCAGGTAAAAGCCGCTCTTTTCGTGGAAAGTAAGGTTATGCACATTTCCTTTGAACAGGTGATTGATGATATCCATATTATTCACCACTGCGCTGAAATGGGTAAGATCGATATCATCAAAGTTCACCCCGTTTATTACGGTATCAACCTGCAGATTTTTGTAACGGAAGTGCAGGTTATTGATAGCTACCTTTTCGAATATTATGTTCCAGGGTTTGCCGGGTGTTTTACTGGTATCGGGCGAACTGAAATATTTGATAATGAAGGACAAGTTTGAACTGCTGTCTTTCAGTTTTTTAAGGTAGATGGAACTGTTATCCAGTTTTACCAGGCTAAGATCGAGCGTGCGCCTGTGGATACTTTTTAAAAGTGAGAATCCGCTGATATCAACAGTAAGTTTTGGGGTGTTGAGCAGGGTATCTTTAGTTTTATCGAGCACATAAAAATCCTCCAGCACAACAGATGTAAAAGGCTGTAAATACAGACTCCTGATGCTCACTGTAGTATGCAACTGATCCGATAAATAGGCCGTAGCTTTTTTAGCGGCCCATGTTTGCACAGGCTTATACTGAAAAACGAGTAATAGTATGCTCAATATCATAAAAATGAGCAACACTAAACCGAGGACTATTTTGAGTACTTTTTTAATAACTTTGTAATTAATTCAAAAATCAAAAGTAAAAATTCAAAAACAGCTTATTTGTTTTCCCTGAACTACAACTTTTGACTTTTAACTTTTGACTTTTAACTTTCAAAAATTGCCAGTAATATTAGCAATCGAATCTTCATGTGATGAAACCTCTGCGTCGGTTTGCGCGGATGGTGTAATATTGAGCAATGTTATTGCCAATCAAACCATACACGAAGCTTACGGAGGCGTGGTTCCTGAACTTGCCTCAAGGGTTCATCAGCAAAATATCGTTCCTGCAGTTCAACAAGCACTATTGAACGCAAAAGTAAACAAAAATGACATCAATGCGGTGGCTTTTACACGCGGACCGGGACTTTTAGGTTCACTATTAGTAGGGGTGTCATTCGCCAAGGCTTTCGCGCTGGCGAAAAATCTGCCCCTTATTGAAATAAACCACATGCAGGCGCATGTATTGGCACATTTCATCGGTGATCGCAAACCGTCATTCCCATTTTTATGCCTTACCGTATCGGGCGGGCATACGCAAATAGTTTTGGTAAAAGATTATTTCGACATGGAAGTTGTGGGCCAAACCACCGATGATGCCGCAGGTGAAGCGATGGATAAGACCAGTAAGATACTGGGCCTGCCCTATCCCGGCGGACCATTAATTGATAAATACGCCCGCCAGGGAAACCCGGATGCCTATAAATTTCCGGAACCACAGATCCCGGGCTTTGACTTTAGCTTTAGCGGATTGAAGACTGCTATTCTATATTTCATCCAAAATAACGTAAAGACCAATCCAAATTTTATTCAGGAGAATTTAGCTGACATCTGCGCTTCGGTTGAGAAACGCATAGCCACCATTTTGCTGAACAAGCTAAAGAAAGCTGCCGACGAATATGGCATTAAGGATATCGCTTTAGCAGGAGGCGTATCGGCCAATACCGGTTTACGCGAGGGCTTGCTTGAAATGGGTGCAAAAAATGGCTGGAACTGTTTTATCCCCAAACTGGAATATTGCACTGATAACGCCGCCATGATAGCCATTGCCGGTTACCATAAATACCTGAAAGGCGATTTTGTTGGGCAGGATATTGCGCCACTGGCGAGGATGCCGTTGTAATAGTTACTGAATTAGTGATTGAGTGAATTAGTAAATGGGATTTGTGGTTCTTTTACTATTTCAGGTTGTTTAATTAAAATATAACTTTGTAAGCACGAATGAGCGCTTTAATTCAGTAAATAACTCATTCGCTAAATCAATAATTAAAACGAGATGAACGGTGCGTCGGTAATTTTTTATGCGGTATTTGTGTTACCGCTTATTGCATTTTTAATTTGGATAATGCGCCAGGATAAGCGCAAAGGCAAAATAGGGCTAATCGTTTTGCTGGTCACCGTTATTGGTGTTATAGCTTATATGTATGTAAAAAAGATGTTCGCGCTTGATGGGCCGGTTTATAATACGCCTGCTATGCTGGTGGGCCTAATTAAATAATTAAGTCATCCTGAATTTATTTCAGTATCTCACTTGCTAAACGGCCATTGCGCATGGTGACCAATCAAATGGGGTGCCGAAACAAGTTCGGCATGACGGTACAAATAAAAGGCCTTGGTGTATATAACATCAAGGCCTTTCTTATATCGGTGAATCAACCTAAAATCGGTGAAATCAAGAATACTATGCTTCCGCTAAATGCTCGCCGGTTACTACTTCCTTAATTTTCACTTCCAGTTCTTCCATTAGTTCAGGATTGTCCTGAATTAATTGCTTAACGGCATCACGGCCCTGGCCCAGGCGGGTTTCGCCATAACTAAACCATGAACCTGCTTTTTTAATGATATTGTGTTCAACACCCAGGTCGATGATCTCGCCTGCTTTTGAAATACCTTCGCCAAACATAATGTCAAATTCTGCTATACGGAATGGCGGAGCTACTTTGTTTTTAACGATCTTAACTTTTACACGGTTACCTGATACTTCGTCGGTATCCTTGATCTGCGATATACGGCGTACATCCAAACGTACTGAAGCGTAAAATTTCAGCGCGTTACCACCGGTGGTAGTTTCAGGGTTACCAAACATTACGCCGATCTTCTCACGCAACTGGTTAATGAAAATACAGCAGCATCCTGTTTTGCTGATGGTACCGGTTAATTTACGTAATGCCTGCGACATTAAACGTGCTTGTAAGCCCATTTTTGAATCGCCCATTTCGCCTTCAATTTCGCTCTTTGGCACCAATGCAGCAACAGAGTCGATAACCAATATATCAATAGCACCTGAGCGGATCAGGTTATCGGCAATTTCCAGAGCCTGCTCACCGTTATCCGGTTGTGATATTAAAAGGTTTTCTACGTCTACACCCAGTTTTTTAGCATAAAAACGGTCGAACGCGTGCTCCGCATCAATAAAAGCTGCGATGCCACCTTTCTTTTGCGATTCTGCAATAGCATGTATAGCCAGCGTTGTTTTACCTGATGATTCCGGGCCATAGATCTCAATAACCCTTCCTTTTGGCAAACCACCCACACCCAAAGCAATATCCAAACCTAATGAACCGGTTGATATTACTTCCGTAGGTTCAATGGCGGTGTCACCCAGCTTCATGATCGTACCTTTACCGTATGATTTTTCCAGCTTATCAAGGGTAAGCTGCAGCGCCTTCATTTTTTCTATGTTGCTCATCGTATATTTTATTCTCTAACAAATATAAAAACAATTATTTATAAATACTAATATTTTTAGTAAAAATATATTCTGGATTAAAAATTTGTCATTTCGACGAGGTACGAGGAGAAAACTTCTACACTAAGCATGCACATTAGCATAATTTAGAAGTTCTCTCACTATCGTTCGAGATGACATAGGTTTATTATTCGTAATATTTCCTACCGTAAAGATACCCGCATTATAAAAAACGTTATTAACAATCCTTAATATCACAAACCTTTTTTCCTAACAATCCCAGGTTTGCGTGCGCGTTTGTTTTCGGCATCTTTTACGCCTTCGGCACCGTAGCGGCGGGCCATTTTGGCTATCCGTTCTTCAAGGGTTTCGGTGGTTAATTTTTCACGGCCCAGGCTATCCACCATTATCGGGAACGCGAATGGTGTGGGGCGTTCAATAGTTTTCAGGATGATGCTTTGCTTGCTGATACGCTGCAGGGCCATGCGCAAACGGAATTCTTCCAGTTGGAAAGCCAGCGCCTCGTTATAGGCTTGCCGTACCAATAAATTGTCAGGCTCGTACTCGCTGAAAACCTCAAACAGCAATGAGGTTGATGCCTGTAAATGCTTATTCTTTACCTGCTGGCCGGGGTAGCCGGTGAACACCAGTCCGCCAATGTGCGCGATATCCCTGAAACGGCGACGGGCCATTTCATTAGCGTTCAGGCTATGCTGAATGTCTTCGAGCAGGTTATCAATAGAGAAGAAATCAGCATTCTCCAGCACTTCTTCAATCGGCACATCATCATCGGTTAGCAACTCAAAGCCATAATCATTCATCGCGATAGAAAAGGTGGCGCTTTTTATTTTGCTGATGCGGTAAGCCAGTAACGATGCCATACCTTCGTGTACTAATCTCCCCTCGAAAGGATAGAAGAGCAAATGATGCCCCTCACGCGATTTGAATGATTCGATCAAAAATTCATGACTTTGCGGCAGATGCGATAGTCGTTCCTGTAGCTGAAAAAGTGGTTTCAGGGCGATAACTTCCTCATCCTGTTCAATGCCGTGGGCTACTTCGTCCAGTTTATCACGAAACACGGCTGCCAATTGTGATGATAACGGCATGCGGCCGCCGTTCCAGCTGGGGATGATGCCTTTAGTGGCGTTCGATTTTTTAACGTAGGCGGTCATCTCCTTCACCCTAACAAATTCAAGGCTTCGCCCTGCGAACCAAAATACATTGCCGGGTTTTAGTTTGGAGATGAAACCCTCCTCAATAGTGCCTAAACTGCCGCCGCTCAACCATTTTACACGGATGCTCAGTTCGCTGGTTATGGTACCGATACTTAGGCGGTGGCGCATGGCTACCCGCCTGCTGTTTACTTTGTATAGTCCGTTTTCCACTTCAACCTTTAAAAACTCATCGTATTGTGCCAGGGTTTTACCTCCGTTGGTGATAAAATCCAATAACTGGCCAAATTCATTACGGGTAAGATCAGCAAAAGCGAAAGTTGTTTTTACCTCGTTAAACAATTCATCAGCCCGAAAACCATCGGATACCGCCAGGGTAACCATGTATTGGATCAGCACATCCATGGTGAGCAGCATAGGGTCGCGGCTTTCAAAAATTCCTTTTTTTATGGCCTCTTTTAAGGCTGCGCCTTCTAATAGTTCCAATGAATGAGTAGGTACAAAATACGCTTTCGATACCGCACCCGGATGGTGCCCGCTCCGGCCCGCCCGCTGCATAAACCTTGCAACGCCTTTGGGACTGCCTACCTGAACAACCGTATCCACCGGGCGAAAATCCACCCCCAGATCCAAACTCGAGGTACACACCACCACCTTTAACGCTTCGGCATGCAGGGCGGCCTCCACCCAGTTACGCAGTTCGTTATCCAGCGAGCCGTGGTGCATGGCCATGATACCTGCATACTCGGGGTAATTATCTAAAATGGCGTGATACCAGATCTCTGATTGCGAGCGGGTATTGGTAAAGATCAGCGTGGTTTTGCTCTTCGCCACCAATCCCATTACCTGCGGCAGCAATTTTATGCCGATGTGCCCCGCCCACGAGTAGTTCTCGATATTTTCTGGAATAATGGATTTGATCAGCAATTTCTTCTCCAGGTTGGCCCGCACCATTACTATTTTTTCAGCAGGGAAATTATTACCAAGCAGTACTTCGGCGGCTTGCTCCAGGTTGCCGATGGTTGCGGAGATGCCCCATATACGAAGTTGTGGGTTGTGAGTTGTGGGTTGTGGGCTTTCACTTACAACTTGCAACTCATAACCTGCAACTACCTTCAATCTAGATAGCCCCAACTCAACCTGCACACCTCTTTTTGTGCCTAACAGTTCATGCCATTCGTCAATTACCACTACCTGCAAGCTTGCGAAGATCTTGGGGTATTCCTTTTGGGCGAGCATGAGGTGCAGGCTTTCGGGGGTGGTGAGCAGTACTTCGGGCAGTTTCTTTTTCAGGGCCTGTTTTTCGGCGGCGGGGGTATCACCTGTACGGGTGGCTATCTGCCAGGGCAGGCCGATCTCATCGCAAACCTCCTGCATGGCTTTTTTAATATCATTGGTGAGCGCACGCAACGGGGTGATCCACAGCATGAGCAGTCCGTTGTTTTTGCGGGTGGTATAGGTATCCGGGTATCTATTGATATAGTCAGCCAGAAAAGGCAGGAACAGGGCGAAGGTTTTACCGCTGCCGGTAGGCGCATTCAGCAAACCTGAAAAGCCATTTAAATAGGCGGCTTCCATTTCGCTTTGAAAGGCGAACTGCTCCCATCTTTTTTGTTTATACCATTGCTTTATTACCTGCTGGCCCCGTGTTATCATTATAGCGCTAACAAATTAATCGTATTTTAGTTATACATTGTATTACAAAATAAAGATATGCTTAAACATTGTTTACCGGCAGTATTAGCAATTTTAATATGCGGGTGCGGGCAGAACAAATCTGCGTCAAGGGCTACAGATACCACCGCCAATGAAGTAAGTATCAAAGATACTACCGGCGAAAAACCAGTATCTGCCGAGCAATTGATCCTGCCCGGACAAAGCATCGGCACTATGAGTATTAATGAAAATGCTGACAGCGTATTCCGCAAGCTGGGTAAACCCGATGCGGGCGACGCGGCAATGGGTAAATCGCTATCCACCTGGTATGCCAAACATGATACCACTGGTTATCAAACCCAGATCTTTTTTTCAAAACAGATGGGTACTGCCGATGAAACGAGCCGGGCTAGGCAGATCAGGATCACATCGCCGTGGTTTAAGACCATGGATTATATGAGCACGGGTATGCACCTGCAAACTATCGAATCGAAAAAAGAATTCAGTCTGAAAAAAACTGCCCAATATACTGATGGCGGCAAATCCTATTTTATTTATGATGATGCCGATGCGGGGATAGCTTTTGAGATAGATGACAAAAATGTTTGCACCGGGATAATTATACATGAGCCGGGTAAGGATGTAAATGCTGCCTACATTGCCTTTCATCCGAATACGCAGTTAATAGCGAAATAAAAAATCCGACTTTCAATGTATAGGCGATGCAATCGCGAAACCGTTTTAAGCACTCGTCACAGACGAGCGCAATTGTTTCTCCATGCGTCATTGCGAGGAGGAACGACGAAGCAACCCCTAACTATACAGAGCGGACCTGCTAATCGGGGATTGCTTCGTACTCGCAATGACGCGCGGAAGTGACGAGCACAAACAAAAAAACGCCATTACCTTTATGGCAATGACGTTTTATTCATTGAAGATTTAATACCTTACTTTTTCTCTGGCATCAGTATCAGCTTAATAAGGTTGGTGCCGCTCATGTATTTATTGGCAGCATCCTTAGTGCTTTGTACAGTTACCGTGTTAAGATTTTTAATATGGTTTAAGATCCTGTGCTGGTCTTCCTGGTTTTGGTTTCCACCTGCAAGGTATCCTGCCCAAAAAAAGTTTTGCCTTAATTGTACCTCGCTTGAACGGATATCCTCGGCAACAAATTTCTGAATATCTGTTGCGCTGGCACCGTTTTGTTTTATCTTATTGATCTCGTCAAGCGCATCTGCTGTTAGTTTATCAACGTTGCCCGGTGCGCATCCAAAATATATGCTGATAGAGTACCTGCCGTTGGGTAATTTCAAATAATCGGCACGTACACCTGGTGAGTAAACACCACTTTCCTGCTCACGTAAACGCTCGGTAAGCTTAATTTGCAATATCGATTCTAATGCATCTACCTGTACGTTGTTAGCTTCGCTATAATCATAGGCACCGCTAAAAACAAGCTGAACGGTACTCTTATCGCCAATACCTTTGTAAACGGTTTTGGTGATCTGCCCTGCAGGCGGATGTATGTTCAGGTTTTTGTAAGTTTCAGCATGCCCGCCTGATGGCAGCCCCCCCAAATAGGTTTGTAATAATGGCATTATATCATCAATACTAAAGCTACCAACCAGGGTAAAGGTAAAACCACTGGCATCGGCAAAGCGGGCCTTATAAAAGTCATAAGCTTTATCAAGGCTTGCAGCATCCAACTGCGCGTTTGTGGTGATCAGGTTGCGGAAGTTATAGTTGTTCAGCACTGCTGCTACAGTATCCTTGTAAACATTTGTTGGGTCGAGGTTACGATTTGCCAGGAATGCTTTTGCCTGCGTAATGTTCGATTGCCAGATATCCGGATCTTTACGCGGCTGGGTAAAATACATATATAGCAATTGTAATGCTGTTTCCAGATCGCGTGGAGTTGAACTGCCTGAAACACCTTCGGTTGTTTCGCTAATATATGGCGACATGGTAATGTTTTTACCGCTCAGCAACTTATCCAGTTTTATCTGGTTAATATTGCCTACGCCGCTGCTTCCAATTATACCTGCTGCAAAATTTGCTGAAGGAAAATCAGCATCACTTGCCAGTGAAGTACCGCCAAAACCATACCCGCTGATCAGGATCTGGTCGTTTTTAAAGTCGGTTGGTTTAAGTATGATCTTAACCCCGTTAGACAGCGTAAAAGTTGCCACTTGAAGAGAGTCATCTCTTTTAACGTTCACAATAGTACTGCCGCGCGGTATATCAGCCCTAGCTAATAATGGCTCGGTGCTTACATTATCAACATAAGGGGTTACACCGTTACCTGCTGTGCTTATCCAGCTTAATAAAGTTTTATCATCGGGCAGCTTAGCTTTTTCTTTATCGGGAGCCTGTACCACTACCACACGATTTTGGTCGCTGATAAATTTACCTGCCAGCGCATTCATTTCGGCAAGGCTAATTTTGCCTATGTTGTTTACATAAAAATTGTATTCAAAATCAATACCGGGTATGGCCTGGTTATTTAAAAAGTGCTCAACATATTCATTTACAAAGCTTGATGATGTTGTTTTATCTTTTTCCTTATAAGCGTTTTCGAGTTGGGTTAACGCGTTTTGTTTAGCACGTTCAAGTTCGGTTGCTGTAAATCCAAATTTACGTGCACGTTCTGTTTCGGCAACTACCGCTTTTATAGCACCCTGCAGTTCATCAGCTGTTTTTGCTACCGCGAGCGAAGTAAAAGCATCCTGCTTACCCAAGAAGCTGCCATAAGTTGCCTGCCCGAAAAGGAACGGCGGATTAGGCTTTTGTGTTAACTCGCCTAAACGCGCGTTAAGCATTTGGTTAAACAAGCCTATCCTTACACTTTGCAGGTAATCGGCGGTTGTTTTTATGTTAGTTTCGGGGTGTTTTACTACAATTTCGGCCAAAGTATAAGGATACTCCGCATCTGTTGCGGTAACAACCGTAGTGCCTACGCCCTGTGGATCGGAATATTGGGTGCGCGGTTTCTCGGTCGTTGGATTGGTTAGTGCCGAGAAATTACTTTTTATCAATTCCAGCACACGCTGCGGGTCAAAATCGCCAACAGCAATAACGGCCTGCAGATCGGGGCGGTACCAGTCATGATAAAACTCTTTTATGGTGGCAACACTCGCGTTCTTTATAATGTCTTCTTTACCGATAGGGATACGCACAGCATAGCGTGAGTTATTCAACAATACCGGGAAGATCTGTTTTTGCAAACGTTCCTGCGCGTTTTTACCACGCAGGCGGGCTTCTTCCAATACCACACCACGCTCCTTATCCATCTCAGCCGGATCAAAAGTTACATAGCCGGCCCAGTTGGCCAGTATGGTAAAGCCTTTTTCAAATACGCTTACGGTATCAGTAGGTATTGGCAACTGGTAAACAGTTTCATCAAAACTTGTCGACGCGTTCAGATCGGCACCAAACTTTACGCCTGATTTTTGCAGGTAATCCACCAGCTGATTTTTCGGGAAATCGCGTGTGCCATCAAAAGCCATGTGCTCGGTAAAGTGAGCCAAACCCTGCTGGGCATCTGTTTCCAAAACCGAACCTGCCTTGCTTACCAGGTACAATACCGCGCGGTTTTTAGGTTCGGTGTTTTTGCGGATGTAATAAGTTAAGCCGTTAGGTAATTTACCGATGATAACATTGTGATCTACTGGCAAAAGTTCGCTTTTTGATTGAGTAGCTGCTGCCGATGGTGTGGTGCTGTGTGTAACAGGCTTTTTTTTAACCTGTGCAAAGGCACCGCCCGATGCAAGTAACAGGGCTATAGCTGCAACTGATATATTTTTGTTAAGGTTCATTTTTTAGATTAATAGGGTAATATGCCGCTAAGATGCAAAACGCATTTCTTAGTTACAAAGTATTCCTACTAATAATAGTTATATAATTGGGCAAAAGTTGGCGATTACACTTTTATAATGATGTTGCGTTTATAAAGTGGGTACAAAATAAGCCAAATTATAAATACCAGCGCTATAGCCGCCGCAAGCGAAGCATTTACCGGGGTAAAGAACGGCACAAAACAAGTCTGATAAAGATAACCGTACAGATTGGTTGGCTTACCGTTAAAATGTGCAGGGATAGCACCGAGTGCGCCCGGAACAATATCAGCCAATATATATGCTGTGATAGAGTTCATACCGAAGGTTACAAAAAACGGCGTGGCCCGTTTATAGCCATTCATATCAATTACCCAATACAATAATGCCAGCGCAACGGTTGCCAGTCCGCCGGTGTATAACACGAAGGAACTTGTCCACAGTTTTTTGTTGATAGGGAAAAAGAAATCTATGAAAAGCGCCAATACAACTGCCAGCACACCGTAAACAAACATCCAGTTTATTTTCTTGCTGTCGTCAATTGTTTTATTCTTGAGCCAGGTTCCTACCCTTATGCCAAACAACCCGGTTGCAATAGCGGGAATAGTGCCTAAAATTCCTTCCGGATCCCATACATGCGACTCGCGCCAAAGGTGATTGGTACCGAAAACCAAACGATCGATCCATGCGCCTAAGTTGGTTTCGGGGTTAAGATTGGCATAGCCAACTCCCGGCACAGGCACACAGGTCATGATAATAAAATAACCTATCAGCGCGCTGACAAACAGCCACACTCTTGTTTTAGGTGTTGTTTTTAAATAGATGACCGTACATATAAAGTACACAACCGCAATACGTGGCAATACACCGGGAATACGCAGGTTGCGAAGAATGTTTAATATATTAAAATCACCACCGATGAATGAGAAAAAAAAATGTATGCCATAGTTGATCAGCAACAGCGTTACCATGCGCTTAAAGGCATGCCATATCAGCTTACCGTGATCCTGGGTTTGGCTAATGCGTTTTTCCATAGCAAATACAATGGATACCCCCACCATAAAAAGGAAGAATGGAAATATCAGATCTGTTGGGGTACAGCCGTTCCACTCGGCATGGTCGAGCGGCGGGTAAACATGGGCCCAGTCGCCTGGGTTATTTACCAGTATCATTGCGGCCATAGTTCCGCCGCGAAGTACATCGAGCGAGAGCAAACGGGGCTGTTTAACTTTAAGATCAGCAGTCATGGATTAGTTAGTTTAATATATTAAGAGTCACTAAATTTATAATTATTAATTTATTCTTCAAACATTATGTGCTTTAGAATAAAGCAATGAGAGGAAATGTATGGGTGATTATTTCCATATCACATAACTAAAACAACAGCCAGTATTGTAATTTAGCCTTATGTTACCATTAAACCACAATCTGCAAAAGCTGGTAGACATTGCCCGCAAGGATGAAAAGATAGCTATCGGCCTAATGTCGGGAACCTCATTGGATGGGTTAGATATTGCCTTGTGCCGGTTTAGCGGTAACGGACTGCAAACCAAATTCAGCCTGCAGCAATTTACCACCATACCTTATCCCGATGCTTTTAAGCAGGAAGTAAAGGCCATTTTTGCCCGTCGGGATGCCGATTTGGAAAAGGTTTGTTTGCTGAATGCCTATATCGGCACCTATCATGCCGAACTGGTTCTACAGGCACTTGCAGACTGGAACATCGACCCAAAAACTGTTGATTTTATAGCCAGCCACGGGCAAACTATTTACCACGCGCCAAAACGCTTGCACAAGCAAGCGGGCTGCCCAAATGCCACCCTGCAAATTGGTGACGGCGACCACATAGCGGTAAAAACAGGCATATTAACCATCAGCGATTTCCGGCAGAAACATATTGCTGCAGGTGGCGAAGGTGCGCCCTTAGCTTTATATGGCGATGTTTTGCTGGGCAGTAAAAGCGGAGAGAACAGGATATTGTTAAACATCGGCGGTATAGCCAACCTCACCTATCTGCCCGGCGATAGCGATTATACCCAAATACTTTGTACCGATATCGGCCCGGGCAATACGCTAATAGATGCTGCGTGCCGGGAGTATTTTAATAAGCCTTTTGATGAGGATTCAAGGATCGCTTATTCAGGGAAAGTAAATGAAGCTTTATTGAGTGAGTTATTGAGCCACCCTTTCTTTAAAGAGAGCGCTCCAAAAACTACCGGGCCCGAGTTGTTCAATCTTGCCTTTGTAAAAGCGGCACAGGAAAGATCCGGTACTTCGGGCATAACTCCTGAAGATTTGATTTGTACACTGAGTGCCTTCACCGCTACAAGCATTGTTGATTTTATAAAGGCGAATTTCCCTGCTGATATTAGACTATTTGCCAGCGGTGGTGGTGCAAGAAATATTTATGTGATGGATAGTTTAATGCGGGCATTGCCGGATGTTGAGATACAAGATACCGCCGCTTTGGACATTGATCCGGATGCTAAGGAGGCAATATTGTTTGCTTTGTTAGGTAACGAAGCTTTGTGTGGTGAGCCGATAAAGATTGGCGATAACCCTGCCGTGCTGATGGGGAAATTTAGTTTTGCGGGGTAGAGAAAGTTGTAAACTTTCATTATCTGTGGCGTTCAGTCACAGACTGAACGCCAGAATTATTGTAGCGATGGGTTTGACACCCATCGCTACATGTACATATAATCTACAAATTAGCCTTCAACCCATATTTAGCGCTGAACTTGCGGTACAGTTGCTTGTGCAGGTTATCCAAATTTATGTTGCGGCCTTGTATAAAGGCGTTTTGCACATCAAGGCCGATCATATCCAGTGCATCACCTTTGGAGATGAACAAGGTTGCATCTTTACCAACTTCAAGTGTGCCTACAGTTTTATCAATTCCTAAAATTTTCGCATTGTTCAAAGTGATCATGCTTAAGGCCTGTTCTTTAGTTAAGCCGTAGCCTACCGCCTGCCCAGCCTCGAAGGGCAGGTTGCGCTGGCGCCAGAAACCGATGCCTGTTAAACCGTATAATACACCTGCATCCTGCAGCATTTTTGGCAGTTTGTAGGGCAGGTAAACGTCGTCCTCATCGTTATCGGGTAATCGTTGGGTTTCTGTTAGTATTACAGGCACGTTGTTATTTTTTAGCACATCGGTAACCAGGTAAGATTCCCCGCCACCAACGATCACTATGGAGATACCGAACTTTTTGGCGAAAGCTACTGATTGAATAATTTCCCTTGCACCATCGGCATTAATAAACAGTTTTTTTGTACCGTTGAACAAGCCTTTCATGGCGTCCAGCTTTAAATTGTCAACAGCGGGTTTTGGTATTTCTGAATAGGCTTTTGCCTCGGTAAACAATTCAACTATAGCATCAATAGCTTTCTGCGCTTTTTCGGCAGGTGATTCTGAGGGAGCGCCTCCGGCACCTCTCCTGCTCTCAAAACGTACCACGGGCCAGTTGAGATGGATACCCATATCGGTTTTATAAGCCGCATCTTCCCAGTTCCAGGCATCCAGTTGTACTATAGATGATTGGCCTGAAATAAACTCGCCGCCCGGGGTGATCTGCGCCATCAGGATCCCGTTTGACCTTACAGTCGGTATCACTTTTGAATCCGTATTGTAAGCGATTATTGACCGCACATTAGGGTTAAGCGTTCCCGTTTCCCAATCATCAACCGTACCCTTTGCACCTTCTTCAATCTCAACCAAACCTAAGTTAGTTGCAGGGCAAATAAAGCCCGGGTAAATTTGTTTCCCACTGGCATCAATAACATCGGCACCATTAGCATTAGGTGCTGAGCCTTCGCCTATTCCGGTTATTTTGCCTTTATCAAAGCTGATATAGCCATTGTTTATTACCTGTCCGTTGCCTATGTGTATGGTGGCACCCGTTAATATAATTGGTTTTGATTGCGCAGGTGCGGGTGAAATTGTGGCCTGTGCATATATGAGGTTAATGCTGAGCAATAATCCTCCAAAAATTGAGGTTATCTTTTTCATATCTGTATTATTAAAGGATTATTGATTTACAGTTTGAGTTGCTGAGGTTTGTCCGGCACCATCGGTCGCATACTCGTCATCTTCGGCAGCCTCATCATTTTTATGCGGACGGCGGCCCTTTGGCTTTTGCGTTACAGCGCCCTTGTTCTTAGCGGCTATCATCTTTTGAATGATGCGCGCCTCGTCATCCTTCATAGCTTTTTGGTTGGCTGCATCCTTGTCAATATCCCAGTAAGGTATGCCATCAACAAAAGTTTTTTCGGCAACAGCATATACAGATAACGGATCTGCCGACCATAGCACCAAATCGGCATCCTTACCTACTTTTATACTGCCTACCTTATTATCTACATGCAGCATAATAGCCGGATTAAGTGTAACCAGTTTCAGCGCTTCCTCTTGGCTCATGTGGCCGTAGGTTACGGCTTTGCCTGCTTCCTGGTTCAGTCGGCGGGCCATTTCATCATCGTCGGAGTTAAAGGCGGTTACAACGCCCATATCGTGCATCAGCGCGCCATTATAAGGTATGGCTTCGGATACTTCCATTTTGTAGGCCCACCAATCGGAGAAGGTTGAACCTGCAATGCCACGGGCTATCATTTTATCGGCTACTTTATAACCTTCCAGCACGTGGGTAAAAGTGTTTACCTTAAAACCCATGGTATCGCCCACTTTCATCAGCATATTTATTTCTGATTGCAGGTAAGAGTGGCAGGTGATGAAGCGTTTTTTGTCGAGAATTTCCACTATCGCGTCCAGCTCCAGGTCGCGGCGCACATTGCTACCCTTTACTGCGCGGGCTGCTTTATATTCCTTAGCGCGGGTAAATTCATCCATGTAAACCTGCTCAACGCCCATACGGGTTTGCGGGAAACGCATGTTCGGCGTTCCTTCCGGGATTCCCCAGTTGGTTTGTTTAACGTTTTCGCCCAGCGCAAATTTGATGAAACCATCGGCACCCTCAAATTTCAGCTGATCGGCCAGAACGCCCCAGCGATGTTTAATCAGCATGGTTTGCCCGCCGATTGGGTTAGCCGAGCCATGCAGAATATGCGAAGTGGTTACCCCGCCAGCCAACTGACGGTAAATGCTGATATCTTCAGGATTTAATACATCACCAATCCTTACCTCGGCGGTAACAGCTTGCGTACCCTCGTTCACACTGCCTGATACAGCAATGTGCGAGTGCTCATCAACTATACCCGGCGATAAATGTTTACCTGTTGCATCAATAACCTTAGCATTGCCTGCTGCGAGGTTTTTACCTATGGCTTTTATCTTGCCGTTCTCTATCAATACATCTGTATTTTGCAGGATGCCTTCTTTTTCGCTCGTCCAAACAGTGGCATTCTTAAACAATACATTTTCGGCTACAGGTAGCTTGGCGCTGCCATAAGCGGCAAACGGATAAATTACCGGGCCAACTTCAATTTCCTTCTTCTCTTCGGGCTTAGCCGGTTCAGCAGCTACTGCGCTGGCATAGGTTGCCGACCATTTAATAGCAGAACCATCGGGCATTACGCCATTACCGCTAAAGGTAAGCGGCGACAGGCTGGTGATATAGCCATTCAAACGAATGCTGCCCTCCGGTTTATTTTTAAGGTCGAAATAAATGCTTACGATATCGCCGCTGCGGGTGATGGTACCTTTTGCTTTGGCGCTATCGGCACCGGCACGTGAAAGGTTTACCTCATACTCACCGGGCGTACCGCCAATTTTCAAGGTTACGCCGGGCAGGGCATCGCTGGCTAAAGTGTAGTTACCGCGCAGGTCGGTAACATTCATGCGGGTTACTATGTACTGGCGGCCCTCGATCCAATTCTCATAAATAATATCGTCTTTTTTAAACAGGTCGTCAGATGTAATGATAAAGCTGGCCAGTTTACCTTTTTCAAGCGAGCCTAATTTATCGGCCACACCCAGCATTCGGGCAGGGATGGTGGTTAATGATGCCAATGCCTGTTTTTCGCTTAAACCGTTATCGATAGCAGTGCGCAGGTTTGGCCAAAAATCGCGGGCATTTTGTAAGCCGTAGGTGGTTATAGCAAATCTTATCCCTGCTTTTTCCATAACGGCGGGGTTGGTTGGTGCCAGTTCCCAATCCTTTAATTGGGCGTAGCTTACCTTGCGGGCATCCAGCGGATCTTCCACATCATAAACCTCCGGGAAATTTACCGGGATAATGAAACTACTCCCGGTAGCTTTCATGGCATCCAGGCGGCGGTATTCATCGCCATCGGTTTTAAAAATATATTGCTTGCCGAATTCCTTGGCAATTTTATCGGCACGCATCACACCCAAAGCATCCGAAACTTCAAATACCTGCGGGATATTCTGGGTGCGGTTAAATTCGGCTAATGAAATATTGTATTCTTCATTTTGTGTTTTATACCATTGCGCGTCATAATACGTCTGGCGGATCAGCGCTATACTGCCCATTAACGATGATGGGTAATCAGTAGCCGCAGTGCCTTTATTGAATGAATAATGCGCGGCGGCTTCATCGTTCAGCATTACTTCGTTATCGCGTTCATCGCCCAAAGTAACTGCAACGGATGTACCACGGGCAATACCATCATGTATTAATGATTGCACCGCGCCGAAACCGTTTTTCTTCAGGTCCTCTGCCTTTGCCGCATCGGCGTGAAAAATAGCTTTGGCATTCATTTCTGGTTTTATGGCCTCGTTCCATCCGTAAGCACCGGGTTTTGTGGTTGTATAAACAGGCGTATAGCTGCCACGGCGCGAAAATTCCTGCCGGGCGGCATCAGGGATACCGTACGTAGTATAAGCGTCTATCAATCCGGGATATATGTGCTTGCCTTTAAGGTTGATTGTTACATAACCTTTGGGAATGGTGATGCCTGCTCCAACTGCTTCAATCTTGCGGTCCTTAATTAATAGGGTTCCGTTCGTGATGGTTTGATCGGCATTAACAACAATGGTGGCATTGGTAAAGGCGTATTGCCCGGGGCGGATATCCCATGTACCATTTACCGGGAAGGTGTCCTGCGCGTACATCAGATGAGTTGCAAGCAGCGCGAAACAAAAAAGCAGTAAAGTTTTTTTCATTAGTAGTCAGTTAAATGAGGTTGATAAATATAATGAAGATTTTGACAGGTACAAAACCGTAAAACCACCACCCCTCCGACCGTATAGCTACTTTTTAGTTTTTGAGAACCGGTAGCTATAGGTGAACAAAAAGTACCGCCTTAAAGCCTCATTCTGTATATCGTTAATAGTATTAGCCGAGGCGTAATGGTACGAACTAACGCTTTGATTAAGCAGATCGTAACAGGTGAGCCTTATTTCGCCCTTGTCCTTTTGCATAAAGGCACGCGCAATGGAAAGGCTCAACAGGTTCGACTGCCGCTGAAAGCCCTGTGCTACCAGCGGGTTATACATATGGGTATAATTAATGCTCCAGTTTATCCTTTTGGGCCATTGCACATCTATGGGCAGGCTTATGGTTTGCTGCACATAACTTACCGACGGGTATTTTACCAGTTCATAATGTGTGATAGCTGGTTTGATATAATAAGATGGCTCAAAATCAATCACATCGTCATAATTAAAAACAACGGTTTGTGTAAGCGGTAAGGCATAGGTATCCTGGTAGCCCTGCTGCTGGTTTACCTCAAAAAAATTACGCCCGGCGCTGCCGTTAATAGTGGTTGTTTCACGAATTTTCCATTTGCCGGCCTTTTTAAAGTCTTTTGATGCGCTGCCACTAAGGAAGGTTGTGAAACGACCGTTTTTGTTAACCGGCATTGATGTTTGGGCACCACCCGCGCTAACTGTGGTTTCTTGTGTAATACTGTTACTTTCAAATGCAACCCGGCCGAATAAACCAATAGATAAACCGCTTTGATCGCTATAGGTATTATAATTAATGCCGAAGGTACGTACACGTGTAGGCTTAAGATCTGGATTGCCTGTAGTGCTATAAAGCGGGCTATACACCAATGTAATGGGCTGTAGCTGATTTATTGACGGCTGCCGCACATCTTCAGTATAACTAAAGCCAAAACTTTTAATATTTATTGATAAAGCCGGAAACAAGTAAGAAAAATGCTGATCCAGATCGGGGGCGGCGCTATTAAACTGGTTATTGATCTGCTGCGTTTGTGCTATAAAACCAATATTTATATTAATGCCCTTATCCATGTAAATTAACTGGGGATGCGCATCCTCAAGCCACTCGTTACGGGTTAAATTGCTGCTTTGCGAGGGCAGGAATATATCATACAGCCCTGTCTTTAAATCCTGATCATAAGTAAACAGTTCAGCCCCGGTGTTATTGTGTTTCCCGTCAACCGCAATACCTGCTACAATTTTTTTACTTAAAGGGTAATTATAATCTGCACTTAAATCAATGGCGTTAGTAATGTTTTTATTGTTTGCCAGCCGGTTTAATGTATCTGAATTTAAGGCAGCGGTATAAGATAACAGGTCATCAGCACTAATATTTGAACTTGTATTAGGGATGATCTGTACATTGTTGGTTATACTTATCGATTCTCCTTTTTTAGCAAAGCTGTGGTAAAAGTAGAGCGAATGCGAATAGGTGGTATTGTTGCCATTGCTATTATCATTATTGTTGCTTTTTGATAGCAGGGGTGTAAAATTATTATAGCTGATCCCCTGGCTCGTATTTGTTGAATTGTTGGTGCCAAAACTAAACTGCGGCGTATATCTTAATTTAGTAGTATCATTAGGATTCCATTCAACGTCGGCATTAATGCTTTGGTTATTATTTGTTGAACGCGATTGGTAAGTTGAGTTCCTTGTTAAAGTAGTATCGCTTAAAAACTGAACTGTATTTGCTACCTGCTGGTTTTTATAGTTGCTGCTGGCGTAATTGTAAACCAGGTTAAGCTTTAATGTTTTGCCGAAATTATCATTAATATTTACCCCTGCATTGCTATTTTGGGTTATACCCGAACTTGGGCCAAACCCCACCAGCGATGTACCTATAAATTGCGTAGTCCCCAGGTTTTTGCTGTTACCTATTACTGATACCTGTAGGTTATCCGCAGATTCGAGATATAAACCATCAAGGTCATAGCGGTCCTGCGTACCGGCACCTGCTACAATTTTACCTATTGTAGATTTTACAAACTCCTTTTTAAACTTTAGGTTGATGATCTTTTTAACTTCATTATCGGGGGTAAGGTGGTCGGGGTCATTTTCCCTGTCATCATAGATCTGCACTTTAGCTATCATATCCGCGTCAAGGTTTTGGGTGGCGATCTTTGGGTCATTCGAGAAGAAATCTTTGCCATTAACCTTAACCTTTGATACATCTTTGCCATTAACCGTTATCGTGCCATCACGGTCCACCTGTACGCCGGGCAGCTTTTTCAGCAGGTCCTGCACTACGGCATTCGGCCGCACTTTAAAAGCCTCGGCATTAAATTCAATGGTATCTTTTTTAATAACAATGGGTACCACTTCGCCTTTAATATTTACTTCGGCAAGTATTTTTTCACGCAAGCGGATAGTGCCCAGGTTAAGCAGTTCGGCTTTGGGGTAATTTAAAGGGATATGCAAACTTTCAAACCCGGCATGCGATATCAACAGGCGGGCGGGTTCATTATCCCGCAGGTTATGGATGGTGAAGGCCCCGGTTTTATCGGTAAGCGTGTAAGAGATCATAGATGAATCACTTACTTTAAGTACAACTACTGTCGCGAGTTCGAGGGGAGTTTTCCCGGTAGTATCGGTAATAATTGCAGAGATGGTGTGGCGATTTTGCGCTAAACAAATTTTTGTTAAACACAAAATTGTGATAAGGATAAGGTATTTTTTCATCAGGCTCCTAAATATCCTTATTTCACATGTAATTACAATACCCGTTAACATACATTAACGTTAAATAAGCTATTTTAATAAATACTGGGTAAAATCGGCTTAGTTAAACCCCTTATTTATTTATACCTGCTTTGTATTTAGCGATTATTATATGATGTGTTGTATATTCGAATAAATTTTCGAGGTATGACTTTATATAGTTTTTTCTTACACCTGCACTCAGGGTTCAGGTACATTGTAATGGTGCTGGTATTGCTGGCCATATTGCTATCATTGGCTGGCTGGCTGGGCAACAGGCCGTACACCAAAGGCAACAGACTTGTTAACCTTTTCGCCATGATATCGGCACATACGCAACTGCTCATTGGTATCGTACTATACTTTATCAGTCCGCTGGTACAGTTCAACAGCGGCACCATGAAAGACCCAAGTACTCGCTACTGGACGGTTGAGCATATTACCATGATGATATTTGCGATAGTATTGATAACTATCGGGCACAGCCGCTCAAAAAAGCTGGTAGCCCCGGCGGCGAAACACAGGGCCGTTGCTGTCTTTTATATTTTGGCGCTGTTAGTCATTGCCTTAGCTATTGTACAGAGCCAGCGCGGGCTTTTCGGTATGAGCCAATAAAAAATAACGATAAAAAGTGAGAAAAAGTTTGGTAATTCAATTTTCTTTATAAATTTGCTCCCGCTATGATCAAAATCAACCCAATCAACCGTTGGTGGCACCAAAGTAAATTTTGGCAGCCGGATGCTATTTGATATATAGACTAACCAATTGTAAACCTATTTGGAACCCGGCGAATTATATTCGACGGGTTTTTTTGTTTAAGGACCATATATAAAACAATGAAGAAATTTAAAATAATAACCACACATAAAAAGCTACTTGCCGATACCACTACCCCGGTAAGCATTTATTTACGCCTGCGGGATGTGTTCCCGAATTCACTACTGTTGGAAAGTTCTGACTACCATAGTCGCGAGAATAGTACCAGCTATATCTGCTGCGAACCCATCGGTGGCATATTGCTGGAAGATGGCAACCTGAAAAAGAAATATCCCGACGGCACCGAGGAAAACTACAAACCGGGGGAGTTTGAACTGATCAGCCAGATCACTGATTTTTTAAACAGTTTTGAGACAACTGAAACCGGGCTGAAGGTAATATCAAATGGTTTATTCGGCTATTTTGCACATGAGGCGGTTGAGCATTTTGAGACTATTAAATTAAAGCAGGTTGAGAACAACAGCAAAAAGATCCCTGAAATGCAGTACAACATTTACAGGTATGTTATTGCGATAGATCACTTTAAAAATGAGCTTTATATCTCCTACAACCAACTGGAAGGCGAGCCTAAAACCAACGGCATAGAGAAACTGGAAGATCTGATCAAAAACAAGAATTTCCCTGAATATAGTTTCCAAAGTAAAGAGGCCGAGCAATCAAACCTGACCAACGAGGGCTTTATAGCCATTGTTGAAAAGATGAAGCAACATATTTACCGTGGTGATGTTTTCCAGATCGTACCATCGAGGGCGTTCTCCAAGCAGTTTCAGGGTGATGAGTTTAATGTGTACCGGGCCTTGCGCTCTATCAACCCATCGCCGTACTTATTCTATTTTGATTATGGCGATTTCAGGATCTTCGGTTCATCGCCGGAGGCACAGATCACTATTAAAAATAGGGTCGCCAGCATCTTCCCTATTGCAGGAACATTTAAACGTACCGGCGATGACATTAAGGATGCCGAATTAGCGCAAAAGCTGATAGAGGATCCAAAGGAATCAGCAGAACACGTAATGTTGGTTGACCTGGCCCGTAACGACCTGAGCCGCCATTGCGAACAGGTAGAGGTTAAGGCTTTTAAGGAAGTACAGTATTATTCACATTTGATCCATTTGGTATCGCACGTAAGCGGCAAGTTGTTACCGGGCGTGGCCTCGTTTAAGGTAGTGGCTGATACCTTCCCGGCAGGTACACTAAGCGGCGCACCGAAATACCGCGCCATGGAGATCATTGACGAAAATGAGAAAACCAAACGCAGCTTCTACAGCGGTGCCATAGGCTACCTCGGCTTTAACGGCGACTTTAACCACGCCATTATGATCCGTTCGTTTTTAAGCAAGAATAATACGCTGCATTACCAGGCCGGTGCCGGTATAGTAGCAGGCTCGATACCTGAAATGGAGTTGAAAGAAGTAGATAATAAAATAGCGGCGCTGAGGAAAGCTATTGAATTGGCGGAGGAGTTATAATTCAGTGATTAGAGGTTAGAGACTAGTGATTAGTTAAATTTAAACAAAGTTCCCCTCTTGAGAGGGGTTAGGGGTGTGTAACAATGAAAAATATATTAATAATAGATAACTACGATTCCTTCACCTACAACCTGGTGCATTTGGTTAACGAAATTGGCCTGCAATGTACCGTTTGGAGGAACGACCAGTTTAATATTGAGGATGTGGATGCCTTTGATAAGATCATCCTGTCGCCGGGGCCGGGCATACCGTCTGAAGCGGGTTTACTACTGGATGTGATTGAGAAGTACTCGCCAACCAAAAGTATTTTTGGCGTATGCCTTGGTCAGCAGGCCATTGCCGAAGTATTTGGCGGTAAGTTGTATAACTTAAGCCAGCCCATGCATGGCATTGCCACGCCGATAAAGGTAACTGATGAAAAGGAACAACTCTTTTTAGGTTTACCGCAAAGCTTTAAAGTAGGCAGATACCATTCGTGGGTAGTGGATGAAAAGGCTGTGCCGGATGCCCTGACCGTAACGGCCATTGATGAGGAAGATAACTCCGTTATGGCATTAAGGCATAAGCAATATGATGTTCGCGGTGTACAATTTCACCCGGAATCGATCTTAACGGAGTATGGTAAAGAAATGATGAAAAACTGGATAGAGGCATGAATATCTTAGATAAAATAGTACTTAACAAACGCAAGGAAGTTGAATCCGCCAAAAAGCGGGTTTCTTATACCAAATTGGAAGAGTCTGACCTTTTTCAGCGGGATACTTATTCGTTCAGGGAATTTTTATTGCACCCTGATCGTACAGGTATTATCGCAGAGTTTAAGCGTAAATCACCTTCAAAAGGTATCATAAATGATCAGGTGACCGTTAAACAAGTAACTAATGGTTATGATGCCGCCGGTGCATCGGCATTATCGGTACTAACCGACAGGAAATTCTTCATGGGTAAAAAAGCCGACCTGATAAAGGCCAGGCAGGTAAATACCATCCCTGTTTTACGCAAGGATTTTATGATAGATCCGTATCAGGTGATCGAAGCTAAGTCATTAGGTGCGGATATCATCTTATTGATAGCAGCTATACTTACCCCTGATGAAATTCAGAATTTGGCATCGCTGGCAAAAAGCCTGGGCTTAAATGTATTGCTGGAGGTGCATAATTTAGAGGAATTGCAACGGAGTATCAACCCCAACCTGGATGCTATCGGTGTAAACAACCGTAACCTGGCTGATTTTACCGTATCGGTAGAAACATCATACAAACTGGCAGAACATATCCCGGATGAGTTTTTAAAGATCTCGGAAAGCGCTATCAGCAACCCGCAAACTATTAAGGAGTTGAAGAAAGCTGGGTTCAACGGTTTCCTGATCGGTGAGAACTTTATGAAACAGGCCGACCCGGGTTTAGCGATGAAAGAGTTTGTGAAGGAGTTGTAAGGATTAACGGGAAACGTTTTCTTTTTGGTGATAGATGGCTAATATGAATATCGTAGCCTCATTCACTTCGTAGAAAATGTAATATTTACTCCAAATTAAAACCAGCGTGTCCGGTTCATCGGTTTTACGCCCGATGAACGGGTGCTTGGGCAATTGTTGTAATCGCTTTTTTTAACTCGTTAAAAATTTACGGGAGTACGTGGTTGATTTATTTCGTCGGTTGTTAAATTCAATAATTCGGTCAATGTCGTCAAATGCTTTATCGGTATAAATTACTACTTTAGCCATTTTTCATAACGCTTTTCAAAATCTTCCATGGTATGAAAATGACCGTTTTTAATATCTTCCTGACCTTGTCTGATTCCCTCTTTCATATGCTCGGGGATAATGAAAATTTCGTCTTTATTGCTAATTATATCGGCAACATATTCTAAAAAATCCTGATCATTAAGATCATCAATTTTTTCATGAATTGATTTTTTGAGTTCTATTAATGTCATAATATAAAGTTAATAAGTTTTCCTGAGATATTTTGTCACAAAAAACATACCTTAAAACGACACTTGTGCAGGTTTTTGTAACTTGGCAATTGATTTGATATACAATACTTAATGAAGCAAAAATTTTATGATACTGCTGTGAAGCAGGAAAGGGCTGTACTGGTTGGTGTTATTACGCAATACGAAACCGATGAGCAGGCCAAAGAATATTTAGAAGAATTGCAGTTTCTGGTAGAGACCGCCGGGGCGCAGACTGTTAAAACTTTTACCCAAAAACTACAGCGTCCTGATCGTGCCACTTTTGTAGGCTCGGGCCGTTTGGAGGATATTAAAGCCTTTGTTACCGAAGAAGAAATTGATATAGTTGTTTTTGATGATGAACTTACGCCATCGCAACTGCGTAATATAGAGAACGAATTGCAGGTGAAGATCCTTGATCGCAATAACCTGATACTGGATATATTCGCCGGCCGTGCGCAAACCGCGCAGGCCAAAACCCAGGTTGAACTGGCCCAATTGCAATATTTATTGCCACGCCTTACCCGTTTATGGACCCACTTAGAACGCCAAAAGGGTGGTATCGGTATGCGCGGACCAGGTGAGTCTCAGATAGAGACTGACCGTCGTTTGATCTTGAACAAGATCTCGTTGTTAAAGGAAAAACTTAGGCAGATAGACCGGCAGAATGAAACACAGCGCAAAAACCGTGTGGCCATGGTACGTGTGGCATTGGTGGGTTACACCAACGTGGGCAAATCAACCATCATGAACATGATTTCCAAATCAGAAGTGTTTGCCGAGAACAAATTGTTCGCTACGCTGGATACTACGGTCAGGAAGGTAGTGATTGAGAATGTGCCGTTCCTGTTATCTGATACCGTTGGTTTCATCCGCAAACTGCCTCACCATTTGGTGGAGTGCTTTAAATCTACATTGGATGAAGTGCGTGAAGCAGATATCCTGGTACACGTAGTAGATGTATCGCACCCTAATTTTGAGGACCAGATAAGAACCGTAAACGAAACGCTGAAGGATCTGGGTGTTATCGACAAGCCAACCATCACCGTATTCAACAAAATTGATGCTTACCAGCCGGTGCAGAACCACGAAGGCGAAGAGGTTGAACCCTTAACCCTCGACGACTTTAAACACAGCTGGATGGCTAAGAACAACAGCCCGGCTATTTTTATATCGGCAACGAAGAAGGAAAATATCGACGAATTCAGAAAGCTGTTATATGACAAGGTGGTGGAGATACATTCGGCAAGGTATCCTTATGATCAGTTGTTGTATTGAGTGGACAAAATCACAGGTCATCCCGAACTTGTTTCGGGAATCCACAGGACAAGTAGTACGCATTACTTGTCCTGTGAATACTTAGCAAGTGGGATGCCGAAACAAGTTCGGCATGACGGTAGTGATCAATAGCCCGTCAAAAATATCCCCTCTTTTATCTCCGGGATAATTCCTTTTTCAAGCGCGGTATCAAACAGTAACTTTATCGCTTTTTTGCCTTCTTCGCCCAGGTCAAGGGAATATTTGTTTACATAAAGATCGATGTGTTTGTACATCACTTCCACGCTCATTTCCTGCGCGTGGGAGCGGATAAATTCCAATCCTGATTTTGGGTTTTCAAACGCATACTCTACAGATTTACGCAGCACCCGGTTTATTTTATGCTGAACATCCTCAGGTAAATTACGGTTAGCCACAATACCCCCAAGCGGGATCGCGCAGCCGGTTAGCTTTTCCCAGTAATCGCCCAGGTCTATGATCTTTTTCAGTCCTTTATCCTGATAGGTAAAGCGGTTTTCATGAATGATGAGGCCCACATCAACACGGCCTTCCAGCACGGCATCTTCAATATCCGAAAAAACAAGTTCCTGTTTATTAGTTGCCTCAGGAAAAGCCAGTCCTAACAAAAAGTTAGCGGTGGTGTATTTGCCCGGGATACCGATTTTTAGTTGTGAGTTGTGAGTTGTAAGTTGTGTGCGCAATTGTTCCGGATCATCTTTACAGATCAACATCGGGCCAACGCCAAAACCTAAAGCGCTGCCTGCATCAAGTAGCACATATTTATCGGCCACATAGGCAAAGGCGTGGTAACTCAGTTTGGTAATATCCAGTTCGCCGCGAAAAGCTTTTTGGTTCAGCGTTTCCACATCATCATAAAACACCTCAAACTCCAGGCCTTCGGTATCAATTTTATGGTGAATTAACGCATCAAAAATAAAGGTATCATTTGGGCAGGGCGAAAAGCCGAGAGATAGTTTCATAGTATATTTGTTGTAAGTTGTAGGTTATGTGTTGTATGCATCTTACAACACATAATCTACAACTCCTTTAAAAATTCACCAGCAAATGTATTCAGATTTTTTATTGCCAGCCCTATCTGCCAGGCATCCCGGTTACGTTTTTCCACGTAATTTGACACTGCCCTGATCTGCAAACTCGCTACCCCTGCTTCCCGGCAGGCATAAAAGAACGCAGCGCCTTCCATGCTTTCCAGCTGGGCATTAATGCGGGTGCTTAGTCTTTTTATAGATGCATCGTTGCCATGCACCGTGTTTACGGTAACTGCATTTACTTTTTTCAGGTTGAATTTTTCAGGCAACGGATAGGTAGCCCTGAAGCTGCTTTCGCCAAAACCCAACTTCTCAATGGTAATGAAATCCTCATCGTCTTCAGCACCCAGTTCGGCCAGGTCATCCTCAACAATTTCCAAAACATCGCCCAAAGCAATACGCTTATCAAAACTGCCGCAGATGCCTAAGTTTATAGCCAGGTCGTATTTATTTTCGGCCAGGTGTTTCCCCATCGCGAACGCGGTTGCCACCATGCCTGCGCCGGTTATCAGTATTTTTAAATCCTGGTTCCTGAATCCTGACTCTTGAATCAACCCGTCAACTTCAAATTCCGTAGCCGCTACAACTAATACGCGCATTGTCAATTTATTTTTTGCATGCTAAGATAAAACATATGCCTTGTTTTTGTTTTGTATATTTGCACCCACAAATATTATGATGATATATATTACGCGCAAAGAGCATTTTAATGCCGCTCATAGAATGTATCGTGAGGAATGGAGCGCAGAGAAAAACAATGAGGTGTTTGGCAAATGCGCCAACCCTAACTGGCACGGCCATAACTATAACCTTTTTGTAACAGTAAAGGGCCAGGTTACCCATGCCACGGGCTATTTGATAGACCTTAAAGAACTGAAAGTTATCATAAACGATTACGTGATCGAGAAACTAGACCATAAGAACATCAATAAAGATGTTGAATTTATGGATGGCAAAATGGCATCAACTGAGTTACTTTGTATCGAGATATTTAACCAGCTGAAAGCCCCTATTGAGGCTTATGACGGCGTGTTCCTGCATTCAGTAAAGTTGTACGAAACTGAAAATAATTCCGCTGAATACTTCGGCGACTAACCTAAAAAGATGACTGATTACCACTCTATCCCTGATCGTGACGACGATGATGATATTGAAGGATATGTAAAGATTGACCGGTATAACCCCGAACTGATCACCAACCTATCGGCACATTATCATGATGTTTTAAAACAGATAGGCGAAAATCCGGAGCGCGAAGGATTATTAAAATCACCGGAGCGTATTGCCAAAGCCATGCTTTTTTTAACCCAAGGCTATGATCTGGATGCGCAGGCGATACTAAATTCGGCTAAGTTTAAGGAAGATTACAGCCAGATGGTTGTAGTAAAGGATATTGAAGTGTACTCGATGTGCGAGCACCATATGCTGCCGTTTTTTGGCAAAGCGCATGTGGCTTATATCCCCAACGGGCATGTAGTCGGCCTGAGTAAGATACCACGTGTTGTTGATGTATTCGCCCGTCGTTTACAGGTACAGGAGCGTTTAACTAACGAAATAAGGGATTGTATACAAGATACCCTGCAGCCATTGGGCGTAGGCGTGGTAATTGAGTGCCGCCACCTGTGCATGAGCATGCGCGGTGTACAAAAACAAAACTCGGTAACCACTACCTCAGCCTTTACCGGTGAGTTTTTAGAAGACAGAACCAGAACAGAATTTTTAAATTTGATATCAGCGAAACTCAGCTAGTTCATTGGCTCACTGGTTCATTTGTTCATTGGTTTGAACAGCTGACCATAAACCGCCACTGCACTAATGAACCATTGAACTAATGAACCAATTATAAACATGAAAGCATATATTTTCCCCGGGCAGGGTGCCCAGTTTGTTGGAATGGGTAAAGACCTTTACGAAAAGTCGGACAAAGCCCGTGAACTGTTTGAGAAAGCCAATGAAATTTTAGGCTTCCGCATTACTGAAATTATGTTTGAGGGTACCGATGAGGGCCTTAAACAAACCAACGTTACACAGCCGGCCATATTCCTGCACTCGGTTATATTAGCTACAGTTTTGGGTGATGATTTTAAACCGGAGATGGTTGCGGGTCATTCACTGGGCGAGTTTTCGGCTTTAGTGTCAGCCGGAGCATTATCATTTGAAGATGGTTTGCGTTTGGTTGCAGCACGTGCCAATGCCATGCAAAAAGCCTGTGAAATACAGCCCTCAACCATGGCTGCTATTTTAGGTTTAGATGATTTTACGGTTGAGGATATCTGCCACCGTATAAGTGATATAGTTGTACCGGCAAATTATAACTGCCCGGGCCAACTGGTAATATCAGGCACTATTGCAGGGGTTGATGAAGCCTGCGAAAAACTGACCGCAGCCGGTGCCAAAAGAGCGCTTAAATTAAATGTTGGCGGCGCGTTCCATTCGCCTTTAATGGAATCGGCCCGTGTTGAACTGGAGCATGCTATTGTTCATACGGAGATTAAGGCACCTATTTGCCCTATCTATCAAAATATTGATGCCAAACCTTATACCGATCCGCAGCAGATCAAACATAACCTGATAGCACAGCTTACCGGCCCAGTAAGGTGGACACAAACCGTGAAGCATATGCTGGAAGACGGCGCTACTTCATTTACCGAAGTTGGCCCGGGTAATGTATTGCAGGGCCTTGTAAAAAAGGTAGACAGGCAGATACCTACCGAAAGCGCAGCTTTACCACAATAAATAAAACATAGTTGGCGTATGTGTGTTTCAATGTAAATTTTATCTATTGTTTAAACTAAACACTTGAGCACATCCGGGAAAATACGTTTACTGTTAGCGCTACTGTTTTTCAGTCTGTTATTTACTGCAACTGTAGTGCAAAGCACCTATACGCCGGTAAAAAACCTCGACCAAACAGCCCGCGCCTTTGAAGATAATCTTCATGATAAAGAGGCGGATATTACTGCTATACTTCTTAATAAGGATAGTCTGAATAGTTTAAAAACTATTCAGAACGATCCTTACAGGGCCTTATTTTATGCGCAATACTTTACCAAGGAAAGGAGCATTTGGCTCACCACTTATAATAAGGACACACTAACCTATTGGAGTGGTATTAAGGTTGTACCTAACAGGGCCTCGGAAATTAAGGAAGGGGTATCCTTTATTAAAGAACCCAATGGATATTACGAAGCGATTAAAAAAAGCGAAGGCAATTTTTCGGCCATATGCTTCATATTAGTTAAAATTAACTACTCGTTTCAAAACGAATACCTGCAAAACAGGTTTCAGAAGGACCTGACGGACGACAATAACATTGAGCTCGCCGATTTTACCGATAACGATGTTTATGGCGTACATAGCAGCGTTGATAATTCATACCTCTTCTCGGTAAAGCTAAAGCCGGGCATGATCAATCATCGCTTCTTTTACTTCGAGCTGATATCGTGGCTGCTGACATTCTTCATTTTGTGCGTGCTTATACAGGCCATCTGTAAATACATTGTATCGCGGGGGTATATCATATTGTCGTTAATTACAATGGCACTGTTTATTGTGGCGGTCCGTTACCTGAACCTGCGTTATCACCTGCCCGATTTTGTTTACCAGCTTTATATTTTTAAGCCTGTGCTATATACCGCCGGGCATGGGTTTGCTTCCCTGGGTGATTTTTGCCTCAACATATTATTTGCATCATGGTTCGCTACGTTTTTATATAAACATCGGCACTACCTATTAAAAGGTGTACCGGGCAAAACTGCCAGCTATGCTATATTAGTTACCTGCATCATAATAATTTTAGTTGTTTCATCTTTACTATTGAACTTATTTTATGGACTGGTCATCAATTCAAAAATAAATTTCGACGTATATAACGTCTTCAGCCTTTCACGGTTCAGTATGCTTGGCCTGGGCATCATGTGTTTTGGGTTCATGATATTTTACCTGTTCAATGAAACTTTCTTATCCATTTGCGCCAAACTGCTCATACCCGATTCGCATAAAATAACCCTGTTCATCATTGGTATTATTTTAGCCACGGCTGAAATGACCTACTTTCAGCATTTCAACTTCTTTTTCATTTTTACGGCTGTAATTGTTTTAATGCGGGGGTATGCGTACCGTTATAATAACGGTGCTATTACAGCAACTTCTTTTATTACAATCGTTTTTATTTTTTCCCTTATCGCGTTTTTACGGTACCGGCATGTTGAATCAATAAAACAGGATAATACCCGCAAAGCCCTTATGCTTAAGCTGGAACAACCTGATGATGTTACTGCCGATCGCATCTTTAAAAAAATTGAGAAGCAGATAGTCGGCGACCAGAAGATCGTTAAGTATTTTAAGGATACGATGTATTACGGAAACCTGCGCAACCGTTTTCAAAAGCTTTATTTTGATGAATATCTATCCAAATACTCCTACTCCATTCATCAGTTTAATACTGATGGGCAACCTATAACAGCCGACAAAAATTATTCGCTCAGTGTATTCAGTGATCTGGTGCTATACAGTTCCTACAAGGTTTCCGACTATTTTTACCGGGAGAACGACTCCTTCGGTTTTGAGACCTATTTTGCCATACTGCCCATAACCGAGAATAAAAAGTTATTAGGCACCATAGTAGTTGAATTACGGTCGAAGCCTTTGCAACCTGCGGGCTCTTTTCCGGCCCTGCTTAAAGATGGATCTATAAAACAAGATGATGAGTTTAAAGATTACTCCTACGCTTTTTATATTGATGACAAGCTGCAAAGCAAAAGCGGCGTTTTTGATTACGACCTTATAAATACCACCTTTAAGGGTAAACTTAAACAATATACCACCGTTACCACCAAAGGCGATTATTCGGAGTGGTATAAAAATCTAATCTCGTTTAACCACTTGATATATAAGCCCGGCGATCGCACGCTGATAGTTGTAAGTAAGGAGGATAATCCGATTTTTTACGGTATAACATCCCTTACGTTCTTTTTTATATTGTTGCTGTTCTTTAGCATAGTGGTTATTTTTTCGCGCTGGCTATGGAACCGCATACGGATCTTAAATGTTACCGGCGACGGCCTAAAATGGATCCTCCGCATAAACTTTGAGCGTATCCTTTATAAAACGCGCATCCAGTTTTCTATTATCGCGGCGGTGGTAATTACGCTGGTATTTGTAGGCTTTATTACCTTTTTCTCTATCAGTACCCAGTATAACGAGCAACAGCAAAACATGATCAGCACCAAGATCAGCCGTATAACTACTGCCTTTGAGAATGGGCTCTTTGATAAATACATTAACAATATTAATGATGAAAGCCAGGTTGAGTTTGATAACCTCGCCAGCACCTACTCTACCGACCTCATCCTTTATAACCGCAGTGGTTATCCGCTCATCACTACCCAGCCTAAAATTTACGAGTACGGCCTTCAACCCCGGCGGATGAATGCTAAGGCTTATATCAGCCTGAACAAGTTCCAGAAATCGCAATTTGTGAATGATGAAATGGTTGGCGATTTGGCTTACAAATCGGTTTATGCGCCGCTTAGAAACTCAAAGGGGGCAACCGTAGCCTATTTACAACTCCCCTACTTCTCAAACGAGGCCGATTACAACGCCCGTATAGTTGCGTTACTAAACGTGATGATAAACGTATATGCTTTAATTTTTATAGTGGTAGGCCTGTTCGCGGTAATTATTGCCCGGCAGATAACCGCGCCGCTAAGCTTTATGCAGCTTAATTTAAGCAAGATCATATACGGCAAAAAGAACGAGCCTATTAAGTGGGAACGCGATGATGAGATCGGGTCGCTGGTAAACGAGTATAATAAAATGATAGCGGCATTGGAGAACAGTGCGCAAAAGCTGGCACAATCCGAACGGGAAAGCGCCTGGCGCGAAATGGCCAAGCAAGTGGCCCATGAAATTAAAAACCCGCTTACTCCATTAAAACTGGGCTTGCAATTGCTTGAAAAATCATGGCGGGATAAAGACCCTAAGTTCGATCAGAAATTTGAGCGCTTTAGCAAATCATTTGTGGAGCAGATAGAAAGTTTATCATCAATAGCATCAGAATTTTCTTCTTTCGCCAAAATGCCGGATACCCATATTGAGCGGATCAACATTTTTGATATGCTGAGCCAGGCTGTTACCATTTTTGTGCATGCCGATAACATGAAGATCCAATATCAGCCGCCCGAAGATCCGTTCTTTATCAACGCCGACCGGGACCAGCTTTTGCGCTGTTTTAATAACCTGTTAAAAAATGCTATCGAAGCTACCCCGCACGGTAAATCAGGTGAAATTGATATTAGCTACCTCATCACCAGCAAAAATATTTTGCTCAGCATAAAGGATAACGGCAACGGCATCCCCGAAAACATGCGCGAAAAGATCTTCGAACCGAATTTTACCACCAAAAGCTCGGGCACTGGTTTGGGCCTGGCATTTGTAAAAAACTCCATTGAAAATGCCGGCGGCAAGGTTTGGTTTGAAACACAACTGGGCGTAGGCACTACTTTTTATTTGAGTTTGCCCGCGGCGGGATAGAAACGCCAGACCGCGTTAGGGATGGCAAGGGTTTAGCCCGACGAAGGAGGGCCGGAGCGAAGCGAAGCCCTGAACAGCCCGGCCCGCTGGATAGCGGGAACGCCCAGAAATATATTATATCCTTTTTTAGCGCAAGTCTTGTGTAATTGGCGTTGAGGTGGCTGACTTGTGCTTTACCATATGCCTGAAAAGCACTAGTCAGCTATCACTCATTCCACCACCACAAGACTTGCGTTAAAATGCTCAAAACAAAAAAAGGGCATGTTACTCCCCACGAATAACACACCCTCTGTCCCTTTTTAAAGGGAACTTATATTATATACTTATCTTACTTATACCGAAAACGAAGTACCGCAACCACAGGTTTTGGCAGCGTTCGGGTTTTCAAACGTAAAGCCACGGGCATTTAAACCATCCTGGTAGTTGATCTGCATGCCGACAAGGTACAAGCCATGGGCTTTATTCATAAACACTTTAATGCCATCAATAATATATTCCTGGTCGCCGTCCTTTTTTTGGTCGAAGCCTAAAACATAGTTCATGCCGGCACAACCGCCGCCTTCAACACCAACGCGCAAGCCGTAGTCGTCACTTATCTCTTGCTGGTCTTTTAATTTATAAAGTTCTTTTATGGCGCCTTCGGTAAAGCTTACCGGTGCAGTTTCAACAGCAGTACTCATCTTATTTTTAATTAACTACACAAATATAATGTAAAATGCAGATTTTTGTTGCAAGCCGATTATTTATGACCCCGGCCTAACATTCACTTTATGGCGTATTACCCTTTTTTGTTAGATATTCTTAAATATACTGTTTCGGGCTTAGGCGTGGTATGGATAGCTTTTTACCTGATAAAGCCCTACCTCGATAAATCAGAACGCATACAACTGCTCGAATTTAAAAAGTCGGTAGCCAACCAAACATTGCCACTAAGACTACAGGCCTACGAGCGTGTTATATTATTTATAGAACGTATAAACCCCGAAAATATGCTGGTGCGCCTGAACTCGCCGGGCTATACCGCTGCCGACCTGCACAGCGTAGTGGTAAGCGAAGTGCGTAACGAATATCAGCATAACATTACCCAGCAAATATATGTGAGCAGCCGTGCCTGGGGCATAGCCAAACGCATTAAGGAGGATACCTTAAATATAGTAACCGCTGCTATTAAGGATTTGCCCGCTAACGCTACCGGCCTCGACCTGGGGCGTACAATTTTAATACAGCTGAGCCAGATGGAGAACAACCCGTACGAAATTGGCAGCGAACTCATCAGGCAGGACCTGGAACAATTATTTTAACCGACCAACATGCCCGATAAAAAGATCACCACCACATCCGGTATCGAAATAAAGGAGGTCTATACCGGGCCGGTTGAAATGAACGAACTCCCGGGCGAGTTTCCATTTACACGCGGCATTCAGAAAGATATGTACCGCGGCAAACCGTGGACCATGCGCCAGTACGCCGGGTTCTCCACCGCCGAAGAATCAAACAAACGCTACCATTACCTGCTCAGCCAGGGCACCATGGGACTGTCGGTAGCGTTCGACCTGCCGACACAGATCGGTTACGACTCGGATCATGAACTATCTGAAGGCGAAGTAGGCAAAGTAGGTGTTGCTATTGACTCGTTAAAAGATATAGAGATCCTGTTTGATGGTATCGAGTTGAAGAACATCACCACCTCCATGACCATTAATGCTACCGCGGCTACCTTACTGGCCATGTACATCGCGTTAGCAAAAAAACAGGGGGCCGATCTTAAACAATTATCGGGCACCATACAGAACGATATATTAAAGGAGTACGCCGCGCGCGGCACCTATATATATCCGCCATCGCCATCCATGCGGCTAATAACCGATGTGTTTGAGTATTGCAGCAAGGAAGTGCCTAAGTGGAACACCATATCTATCTCGGGTTACCACATCCGCGAAGCTGGGTCAACCGCCGTGCAGGAACTGGCCTTTACCCTCGCCAACGGCAAAACCTATTTAAAGGCTGCTATGGATAAGGGACTGGATATAAATGTATTCGCTAAAAGGCTGTCGTTTTTTTTTAATTGTCATAATAATTTTTTTGAGGAGATAGCCAAGTTCAGGGCCGCGAGGCGCATGTGGGCGAACATCACCAAAGAGCTGGGCGCTACTGATAACGGCGCGCAAAAACTACGTTTTCATACCCAAACAGGTGGCTCAACCCTAACGGCGCAGCAACCCATGAATAATATAGTACGGGTGAGCAATCAGGCACTGGCAGCCGTGCTGGGTGGTACACAATCACTGCATACAAATGGGTACGACGAGGCACTTTCTTTACCAACCGAAGCTGCCGCCAAGATAGCCCTGCGTACCCAGCAGATCATCGCTTTTGAAAGTGGCGTTACCGATACGGTTGACCCGCTGGCAGGCTCCTACTTTATTGAAGCCCTAACCGACGAACTTGAAAAAGCCGCCTATATATATATAGATAAGATTGACGCTATGGGCGGATCGGTAAAAGCAATTGAGCAGGACTATATGCAGCAGGAAATTGCAAGCGCCGCTTACCAGTACCAGAACGAGATTGAGAACGGCGAAAAAATACTGGTTGGTGTAAACCGCTTTACCCAAACCGAAGAAACGGCAACCAACGTTTTTAGGGTTGATGATTCTATCCGTAAACACCAGATAGAGAAGATCAGCAAACTAAAAAGCGAGCGGAATAACCAGGCCGTTAGCGAAGCGCTTTCGCAACTCAGCAGCGCGGCAAAAGGAACAGAAAGTTTAATGCCTTTTATTTTGGCAGCTGTTGAAAATTATGCTACTTTAGGAGAAATAGCCAATACCCTACGCGCTATTTTTGGAGAATATTGAAAACCTTTATTCTCAATTTTTGTAATATATTGAGGAAAAATGCTGCAGGATTTTCGGCAAAGTTGTTGCACGAAAAAAATATTTCCTTTAACGAAGCAAATAGAATTTTTGTTACGAAATGTACATTTTAATATTGAATTTCCAGTAAAGTCGATATTAAAATATCATAAATATATTTGTTAAAAAAGTGAAAATTTAATTTTTTTATCCGCTTTTTTTTAGAATATTCGATGTTCCGTAGCGGCCTCTAAGGATGTTTCACTGGGGGTTGGAAATCAACTTTTTATAATTATCTATATGGAAAAAACTTGTACTAACGTTTGGAATAGCTGTCTCCAGATAATAAAAGATAACATACCGGCACAAAGCTTCAAAACTTGGTTTGAGCCGATAAAAGCTTTGAGGATGGAGGGCAGTGTTCTGACTATACAAGTACCAAGTTTATTTTTTTACGAATGGCTGGAGGAACATTACGTAGGCCTGTTGCGTAAAACTATTAAAAAACAATTAGGTGATGAGGGGCGTTTAGAGTATAACATTGTGGTTGAACAATCATCTGCAAGCAAACCATATACAACAAATATGCCCTCAAACGGAAACGGCGCGGAATCAAAGAATCAATCGATGCCGATCCCTATTTCTATAAATAAGGATATTAAGAACCCTTTTGTTATACCGGGACTAAAAAAATTGAATGTTGACCCACAACTTAACCGTAACTACACCTTCGAGAATTTTATTGAAGGCGATTGTAACCGTTTGGCCCGTTCGGCTGGTTACGCGGTAGCGGCAAAACCGGGTGGCACTTCATTTAACCCTTTAATGATATACGGTGGCGTTGGCTTAGGCAAAACACACCTTGCACAAGCCATTGGCAACCAGATAAAACAAACCCTTCCCGATAAACTGGTGCTATATGTATCATGCGAAAAGTTTACCCAACAATTTGTTGACGCGCTTAAGCATAATAATATTAATGATTTTGTGAATTTTTACCAGGCTATAGATGTGCTTATTATGGATGATGTGCACAACTTCGCCGGTAAGGAAAAAACACAGGATTTCTTCTTCCACATATTTAACCACCTGCACCAATCAGGCAAACAGCTGATCATCACATCAGACAAAGCGCCTAAGGATCTGGCTGGTTTAGAGGAACGCTTACTATCAAGGTTTAAATGGGGCCTCTCTGCCGACCTGCAGATCCCTGACCTGGAAACCCGCATGGCTATCCTTAAAAACAAGATCTATCAGGATGGCATCGAACTATCAAACGATGTAGTTGAGTATGTGGCCCACAACATTGATAACAACGTACGTGAACTGGAAGGCGCCATGGTATCATTACTGGCACAATCAACCCTTAACCGCAAGGAGATTGACCTGAACCTGGCTAAGCAAATGCTGAAGAATTTTGTAAAAAATTCTTCAAAAGAGATCTCGATGGAATACATCCAGAGCCTGGTTTGCGAGTACTTTGAAGTACCAATTGAGATGGTTAAATCACAAACCCGCAAGCGCGAGATTGTACAGGCAAGGCAGATCTCTATGTACCTGGCCAAAGCACATACCAAAAGTTCATTAAAATCAATAGGCCATTTCTTCGGCGGTCGCGACCACTCTACCGTGATCTACGCCTGCCAAACAGTTGAAGATTTAATTGATACCGATAAGAAATTCAAAGGCTACGTAGCTGATATACAGAAGAAACTGAAGATGTCGTAAGCCGACGTTTTGATTTAGAATATAAGAGTCTTGCATTTGCAGGGCTTTTTTTGTTTGATAACCCTTTGGTGTGTCATTGCGTTCAATGTGCAAGCGGCGAGGTTGCTTTGTCGTTCCTCCTCGCAATAATGACATATGCTTTATATAGCTTGCCTTTATTAGGATCGATGTCCGTTTGCCAGTAGCTGCCTGTGAGTACACAGGTAGCGGAATACGTTAACTTTATAAGTATATTTCGTAAACCCCTAACTCTCTATCATCAATAAATTTAATGACCTCCATTTCAAGCTTATTAAGGATGGCTGCTATTTCAGATGTAGATACATTTCCTGTACGCATCCAAATGATTTTAGGTGGAAATGAATAAAGATTTTAAAGTTCTGAGAAATCTTCATCGAAAGTAAGGATCGTGTAGTTGTTCGCTTTTGCAAACTGCCAGATCATTAAATCAGTTAGCCGAATACCCGGATTGATTTCATTAGATGGTAAAACTTCCCATTGGAGCAACAGTCTTTTTAATCGCCATGATATATTTTCATCAGCTATTAACCGGATACTCATGCAACTTTAATAACCCTTTCTTTATTAGCCGCATAAGCTAAACAAGCCAAGATCTGATTTTGGGTTAATTGAGGAAAATCGTCGATTATTTGTTCATAGGTTAGTCCCGATGCCAACCATTGCAAAACATCATATACAGTTATGCGGGTGCCCTTAATAACGGGTTTGCCAAATCTTACTTCAGCATTAACTTCTATATATTCCTTATAATCAACCTGCGACATAAACAAATTTACTAAAATTAATTTTATTAGACCACAAACAGTTTATAGCTGCCTGTGAGGACACAGGCAGGGGGAGAATATAGTTTTATAACACGCCTAGCTTCATAAACGCGTAAAACAACCCGGTGCAATGTAATGCCTGGGGTATCTTATTCTCCGCCAGCAATTGCTTTACTTCATCTATCGTGTACTCTTCTACTACAACTTCTTCATGTTCGTCCAGGTTTTGGCCCTGTACTTTTTTGCCGCCTTTTGCCAGGTAGCAATAGGTATGATTGTTAGCCGTAGCCGGGTTAGCATACACCGTACTTATCAGTTCAATATCCTCAAACAAATAACCTGTTTCCTCCAATAACTCCCGCTGCATGGCATGTTCAGGGGCTTCATCGCCATCAATAACGCCGCCTGGTATCTCTAATGATACTATGCCTGCCGCATGGCGGTATTGGCGTACCATCAGCACTTTATTATTTTCGGTAATAGCCACGCCATTTACCCAGTTAGGGTATTCTAATACGTAGTAATCATCAACAATGCGCCCGTCGGGCATTTCGCATTTATCAGTTCGTAAGGTAGCCCAGGGGCCTTTGTGTATGTAGTGTGATTCCAGTAATTTCCAGCGCAGATCAGGCATAGGTATTAAAATAGTTGTATATAGTTTTTCTTTTGTCGATGTTTTCAAACGACTGGTAATTACATTCGTTTTCCAGCCGGTCAAATATAAGCAACACTTTTTTCAGGGTAAGTATTGTTTCTCCATCAGTTTTAAAAGGTTGTGCAAAAACATACAGCAGTTGACCTAAAGCATTCAATTTTTCAGCACTGTAGTTCGCTTGTTTTAAGTAATCTGCAAAATCATCTTCATTTAAAGCCAGCAGCTTTTCCAGTTCGGTATCATACTCCTTTTGAAGCAATTCATTAAGCTGATCGTTATACTCCTCGTATTTACCATCGGCCTTCAGGCCCATTAACCTTGCCAAAAACTCGGCAAATTTCCGGGCTTCATTAAGCATAAAATCTTGTTGGAACATAGAAGGAAACTAAGATTAAACGGATTTAAAAGATTTTCTTGATGCTTATTATGAATAAAAATTTATTGGATTGAATAGACACATCCTGTAAATCCATTCAATTTCAGAACCATGATTTATGGGATTAAAAGATATTCTTGATGCTTGTTTAATTATCAGGCCTAGAATTGAGATAAACAAGATTAAATAGATACACCCTGTAAATCTTTTAAATCCGTTTAATCCTGGTTCATTACCAACTCCCGCTGCTGCCACCGCCGCCGAAGCTGCCGCCGCCA
>Ga0116227_10001649_pt1 | contig 50349 bp, 41 predicted proteins | sample S1TSphgellanicum_FD_89693 | JGI IMG/M metagenome (GOLD analysis project Ga0116227, IMG submission 89693) | Host-associated microbial communities from peat moss isolated from Minnesota, USA - S1T2_Fb - Sphagnum magellanicum MG | ecosystem: Host-associated > Plants > Peat moss > Unclassified...
ACCCCCCCCCCCCCCCCCCTCACACATGAAAGAGTGAGTGCATAAAGTTTTTTTCATTCACTTGAATTTGCGTAGGCAACAAACCATTGGAAAGGATATTTGATGTGTGCATACAACCATTTTTTTTTGAATAAAATTTTTATTTAATTTTTTAAAATAAAACATATAAAAATTTCTCCCATCTAGATTGATTTCAAATACCCAATAAACCCATTTTTGGGGACCTATAACCAGCCCAAAGCTCACAACAATGTTTTTAAATCTGATGATTTTCAATTTTTGTTGGTACAAAACGCACCTCCCTCCCTCTCTAGACCTATCTCTCTCTTCTCCTTGTGATGTAGGATTATGGATAGCAATCTATTAGTGTACCACCTTGGTGGCTTCAGCACAAATTATATTATTTTAGAAATGCTGATTAAATTTTTAAATAAACAATTTTTTTGGTGAAAGAAAATGAAGAACTTTTGAAATATCCAAGAATTTATTTTATTTTTTTCATTTTTCCTTTCACAACCAACAACTAACATTCAAAATGGTACATTCTTAGGAATGTAATGATATAGCTTTGGAATTGGTTCCTTTCTCTACAATTATAATCTCTCTGACATTGAACATGGAGTGGTGGATCATGCCTTGTCATTTTTTTTTCCTTGCACAACCAATTGATATTTTAGAATGGTTCTTGCCAACAAACGTAATGATGGATTATTATTAGAATGCGTAGATGTGTGCAAGAGGATTTTGAAATTACAATAGCAACAAGTGAGAAGTAGACCGATGGAATTTGATTTTCACATGATCAAAAAAAAGCCGCAAAGCTCCAATAGAAGTGGATATAGATTCATTGGCTTATTCATTGAAGTTGGTGGACACCAAAATAGATGTTCTTGCATATCTAATGCGTGTATGGTGTACCACATCTATAGTTTTAACAACAAACTAACTCTAGTATGCCCTTTCAATAATATGTGTATCTATTCAATATGCAATCCTAAAATAAGACATGGTTTCCCCCAACATTGTGCAAAAAGCAAAAGAGCAAATGAATATATATTCAAGCAAGTACAAGGGGGGGGGACTCCATATCATATATATTAATTCACTTGGTCTGTCTGTGACAGTGACTCCGGACGGACAGTGGCCACGGACAGTTGTTTGAAAAGAAAAGTTTTTTTTAAAAACCAAAAACATCAACCAAACATTGTTGAAATAACACACCTGTGCATTATGCACAGGGTTCACACTAGTGCTAATAATCATAACTTGACATTAATTCAAATGTTTTCTTTTGTTTTTTCCATCAAGCTTGTAGCTTCCTTCCAAGTCCCTACCAGCAACATTTTTTTTTTTGGTGCAAAAGTTTTGCTGAAATGTGAAATTGGTTTTGGGGCTTCTACTACTCCTACAAATGCTTTTTTCTTGTTTTTTTCCTTTTTTTTTCCTTTTTTGGGGCCAAAAAAGCAAGGGTTTTGGATTGGGTTTGCCAGATTTAAAAGGCCTGCTCTTGAAAGTTGTCAAATAGCAACAAGATTATGAAATATTTTTACCGTTTTACATGTCCTATTGTGATTTAATCCTCAATCTTTCCTGGGATGCTAACCAAGAACACAACATCACAAAATTGAAAAACAATCACTGCTTAACAACCTTTTTTTACTGGTGAAATTTTGGCCAAAAAGAGAAATTTTTTAAAAAATAAAAAATTATGAAAGTGAAGTGATTTTGGAGTTGCTTCATTGCAAGAATTCCGAAAAAATTAAGAAATTTTTGCCAAATTTCTATACATGGTTCAAGTAGGTAGTTGAAACTATAGAAGCATGTTTTAATTTTTGACTTTCATAGGTTTTTTATAGCCAAATTTGGCTAAACCTTTCTCTGGATGGTCACTACTTTGGCTACCTTACAAAATTGACCCAAAAACAAAACCCTAAATCCTGCCTGCTTCTTTTTTTCACTGAGTACCCTTTTGCCCATCCAAGATGTGTCTGGTGCTGCCCAGACACATATTGGCTCATGTTATGCAGGTTTTGGGGGCTTGGAATGGACACCTAGGACTCTGGGTGTCCATTGGAAGCCCAAAATAACATGGGTCCAAAGTGTGTTTGGGCATCATCCATCTAAAAAAGATGGATCGCAAAAAGAAGCAATCTATCTATGAAGGAAGGTAGTTTGTTTGTTTTGTTTTGTTTGTACTTATGAGATCCACCGAACCAGGATGCTTCAGATCGTGCTCTTGGTCTCTTTGGAAAGCTCTCAAGGAGGAGGGGTGCATGGGCTTGGTTTCATGGCATTTGGACTTGTGATGTAGAAGTTCTTGTATATTGAATAATTTCTTCACAAAAAAATTAAATTAAATTGTACCTGAAAATTTCGGAAGAATTGGAATGTGCCTTTGATGTTCTTGGAAAGATCTTGATGAGCACGATTCAATGGAATTTATTTGGTAAGATTTGGATTCAAAATGTGGGAGATATTGATTTTTTAAGTGATTTCTGCCACTGAAAATTCAAATAAATTTCCAAAAACCAGGTTTTGAAAAGGAAAAATAAGTTGAGGACTTGGTAACACTTGGGCGAATAGCACAGGCCACACTAGTAACAACTATGTAAACATATGATGTTGGGGATCAACCACACACCCAAATGAATAATGAAACACACACCCAACTTAGAAGTCTAATAACAACTGAGAGTATCCATGCTCAATGCTCATGATGTAGAAGATTCTTAAACCTCCTTCCACTATGTAGGTACTTAGATACGCTCCTTCCACCTCCCCCTCAAAAACAAATGTGTGCTAACAATCATCAATACCAGTGAGACTACTTAATCATGGTAACCATGATGAAGGAACTGGAAGATAAAACAAACTTGGGTATTCTGCAATCATGCAGGTTACATGCGCATCTATTGTACAGTACTTATGATTCAAGTATATGGCAGTTTGTAAGAATTTACTTCCCTAATTTCATTAGGTGTTTCTTCTTTTTAGTTCAGCTCATCATGGCAATGGGTTTTCCAGGTCCTATGAAAAGGAGGGTAGGCAGTTGACAGTTAACAAAAAGAAAACCCCTCCTCTCTTTACTTACCCTCCCACCCCAAAGATATGTTTCCCCCTTTTTCCTTCCTGCATTTTGGAAATTAGCTCACCCTTTCTTTCAATTTCTTTCCTCCTTTCTTTTCTTTACCATAGCAATTTTGTTGGTTTCCATTACATGCATCCTTGTTGTTTTTAATTTCCCAATTTTGAACTTGCTGTTGTTGAGGATGTTGGCAACACTCACCAGCTTGATTTTGTCAGCTTGGAATTGATGAGAGGGTGAAACCCCACCGTGAGCTCATGGATCCTCCGTCCTCTTCATGCTGCCAAGAATTCCAATTGAAGTTAATTGGAAGTTCTATGTGTGGGTGCACATGTATTCTAGTGGTGGCATTTTGATAATTCAATCAAACCACACCATGAGATAATAAGTACATAATTGTGGTAGATCAGACTTTGGGCAAAACCTGGAACCTGTCTAAAGAGATGGGACACAGAACTTCTTGAGATTAGTGAGAATAGTAAAATAGATCGCCGTGCAGCACAACACAGATGTGGAGGCCTTTGAAGCATCCACAAGGGCAGGCAGATCTGCAAGAGAATCACTGGGAGCAGGAATCATGTGCACATTTGTGTAAGTTCACAAAATTTTGTACCTTTCTTTTTTTTGGTCAGTTACAGTAGTTTCAACAGTGGATACTTGTACACCATGACAATTTTTGTTACACACCCATTACATTAATTTCTACTTGGACAACAGATTGAATTTCCAAAGTACAATTTCTGGGGGCTATTATGAGATGGAAATGTTTGTTTGCACAAGAAAATGGTGGTCTTTTTATCTTGCTTTTTTCCTCAATTACTGTCAAACTGCAATCTTTTGTCTGCAACAGTGCCAGCAACAAGAGGTCCAAGGAAGAGCATTTTAAAGACTAACCATGCACGAGCAGCAACAATCCCCACAGTGGTGATAGGATTTTCCAACATTGAACAACCTGAGAACCAAAGAGTTATCATACCAAGTTCGGGCGCTGGTCGACAACAGTTAGGACTACGACCTAACAATGCATCTATACACTTCAACAAGGCTGTGAAAACTATGAGAAAACATGAAGTATAGTCCCCACCCCCAAAATCCCTAAGTACAATATTACAACCAAATGTGACCAAATGTTCTCTTTCTTTTTGCTTTTGGGTACTCACCAAGAGTTTTTCTTTGTTTGAAGGTCATGTGTTGCAAAACATTTGTTTCTCCTGCAGGGAAACCAACGACACAAGAATGGAGGTCAACATAGACAACTTAACCTCCAGACAAGGCCAAGCTCAGCCCTGGTGTGCAGTGATAAGAATTACAACAATCGTACCAACCAAAATTGTGTAACAGATTCAAATTATCATAAACTTGGAAGGCACAGTTCCTGTGAAGATCATCAGCTCATGTCTGTTGAAACACCCATGTTCAGCAACCTGCCTTCTTTCAGAACACTTGCATTTTCTGATACAGTAGACCTCCAAGGGTTGTATCTCCATGATCCAAATCAGTTGACAAAATCTTTACCTGGTGACAATGTTGGAATAGAAGATTTGGATGTCAACTGCATCAGCAAGGAAGACAAAGAAGAGCTTACTGTGTGCTCTTTGGAAGGAGGGCAGATCAGGATGCGAGCAAACATGGCATTTGAGTCTTGCCCTGCTACACCTTCAGATAAGCTCATAGAAAATTCCTTTCAGCCAGAATATGTGCCTCAACTCTTACGATCTAGCGTTTTGGCTGACAAATGTTTGCACACTAGTTGGAGGAGTATGGACAATGTGCTTGATGATGCTGAAGGCCAAACTATTGAAGGAGCTGGTAACTGTCAAAAGGAAAAGTCATCCCTGCAGACCCAGAGCAGCACTGTTGCAGTGAAGAGGATGAAAGAGAAAGTTCTCCAGAAAGAGTTGGATTTGATGAGCAAGAAAAACAAAAGAAAGAATCAAATATGGCAAACTTTTGACTCAAGTACTAACCTCTTGAACAATTCATTTCCAATCATTGCTGATGAGATGCCCACAAGTTGGGCATCAACACCTTCAGTTGAGGAGGATGTCCAAGCTACGCAGAGGTGGTCACCTAAGTACTCCCAATTCTTCACAAACTCCACAGTCACAGCCCATATTGAAGGTCAGTGGGATTACACATCTGATCCATTGCTGATAAGTGATAGCAGTACAACTTGCTCAGAAATTCCTGAGCCTGTTCTAAAAGCCTGCAAATCAGTGGAAGTAATTTCAAATGGAAGGCATCCAAAAAGCAGAGCAGGCAAAACTAGGAAGGCTAGGTTCAACAACATACTTCCTGAAATGAAATCATTTCATGGTTGTAAGAGGACCAGCATTAACACACAGGGGTGTCAGATCGGTGACAAAGCTATCAAATCATCAAGCTCATCTTTGAACAATGCAGACGAAAACATGGTGAGGAATGATTTGCAAGGAACAATAGCAGTTTCCCAACAACTTGTAGAGGTGCAAGTGAAATCCAATCCTCCAGAAGCAAATGATACAGAGCATGAGCACCTCATCCTCGAACCAACTCATATTGAATTTGGTGGATCTAATTCTGTGAAACAACAACATTGTACTGCAGTTTTGGAATGCGGACCTGCTAAGGCCTCTGAAGAAAGAGACTTGAACAATCCTAAGTGCAACCATGAGACAGATATAAAACTAGATGGGAAAACTTTAACAGGCAAGAGAGAGAGCATTTTGTGTGAACCCCCAACTACAAGCAGTGAGATTCCCCCCTCACATATTAGCACATTACAAAGTATGACTAACCCATTGCACTTGGCACACAAAAGACAAATTTTACCATCTCAATCAGATAATTCAGTCTCAAACAATGCAGATGACAGCAGGAACACAGAGCTTGCAAAACATTTCAACACTTTTGAATCCCAAAATCTGCCAAAAATCACATGCCAATGTAGTGATGCTGCTGAGAAGCATGCAGAAGAAAAAGGTTCTGAAAGCAAGAAAAGGGTCAGGCCAATAATTGACAAGGATCAAGTCCAAGCATCACTATCCACTGCAAAGCTTTCTAGCATCCTCTCATATTTGGGACAAGTGGAGTCATCAAATTTGCAGGGAAACTGTGAACTTGTTCATCAGAAGATGCAAATGCCTGCAGCAAGGGAACTCTCATGTCGTAGCCCCAGAGAAGATTGCTCACCTGTAAAAATCAGGGAATCACCTGCAGATGACACTGTCTCCGTTGCTGGCTCCAGTCAGACTGTCACTTCCAATTTGCTCTCAGTTGAAGGGGATCCCAAAGGAGGGCGAGGCTCACTCGCTACATCTGTATTTGATGGTGTCAGAAAAAAGGTGCAAGAGCTCAAGAATGAAATCACCACCCATGAGGATAGGATTGCAGAATTGGAAAAACAAAAGGACAGACTGATTCTTCAAAGAGAAAAAGACGTGTGCTTGTATGTAAACTTCTTCACTACTGCTCTGTGACAATATCGATCTCTCAAACTTTTCTCCAGTTCATACCCACCACTCCCAACAGATTCATGTGCAACACATGATTCCTGCTTGCAGCCTCTCCATTGCCCAATTATGTTGAATTGCAAGTCTACTGTACAAAAAAACCAATATGTCCAGGGATGATCATGTCTTCTTGATCATCTTGCAAAGAACATTGACACTGTTCAGAGATCTAAGGTTGCATACACCTAATTTCTGTAGGGAGCGTGCGAAGTATGCCAAGGAGCTTGAGGTTCAGGCTATTGAATACAAAACCATCATTCAGCATCACCTGTCTGTAAACAACAAACTGCTCAAGGAGAAGCAGGCATTAACAGAGAAATCTTGCAACCTAGCTGCAAATCTTGCTACAGCTGAATCCAAGGTCAAGATCAATAATTCCATCTCTCCCAACTCCACCATTCCATCATGCAAGTTAATGGATATGCAAAAAAAAATTTCTTCATCATCACAGAATGTTAACCAAGAACAGGTCCATGAAGCATGTGCTTTTCTCTAGCAATGTTCTCACACACTGCACTGTTGCAAGTGCAGTTTGAGGAGAAGATGAAACAAATGAGTGAGCAATGGACACGAGAAATGACAAAGGTAGGTAGAGACTAGAGACAACAATCCAGATCTCCTGTTTTCTTCTTGTGCTGAATCATTGATGTACAATTGCATTGAGAAACCAACCGTTGCTCCTTTGTATCCATCAAGATTCAGATAGTCTATGATGGTGCCGCAGATCAATCTGATATTATATCTCTTTGCGAAATCCTAGTCTTGAAAGACTTCAGTTATTGGACAGGCAAAAGAGATCTGGATTGCAGGAGAGAAAGCGCGACAGAAGGCGTGGGCGGAATGGAAAACCAAGCAAATCAGAGAGGTACATCGATCCATCGGGGGCTTCTTGAGCAGGAGGAGCAATGGATAATCTTGATCAGGATTCTTTGTACATACTAAGAAGAAAGTTCAGGCAAGAAAGAAATTCACGCTTACAGTCAGAGTTAGGATGATTCTTTGTACTCACCCGGCTGGATTTTATGCTTGCTTGCCTTGCAACAAGAGCTTGCTTCAGAAGCAAAAGATACTCATCCAAAGACTCGAGATCAAGCATGCTGAAGAGTTGCAAAAGCAGCTAGAAGCACAAGCGCACGACCACCGTCGCCACCTTGAACTCCGTGAACGCCTTCAACAGGTACCGACTGTCTTCTTTCTACAGGTCTCATCATCATCATCATCATCATGCTTCTTACACGATCCACACAAGTTTGCCATGCATTACGTACCGCCGGGAAGTCTCGAGACTACTGTCATTTATTATTGGACATCGTCTTGAAAACTCTCTGAAAACTAATCATGCAAAGTCTGGATAAGGAGCGGGATGAGATGTTGGAGAAAGAGCGCATCGCTCAACACGCTCGAATAAGCGAGATCACTGAAAGGTGAATGCAAACACATCGATCCTTATGAACCAAGCTCTAGGAAGTAAGCTTGCAATTATCAGTTTCTGAATGCAGAAGTAGACGTTCCATCGAGCATCCTGGTCATCTGATGTCTGAGAAATCTTGAATCTCTTCAGCAAATGCAAGACAAAAACAAGATGCTGAACAAGATGCTGGAATGTGCCCAGGTATGAGCAGCAGGCAATCGAACTACGAATGCGTGCAGCAAGTGACACAGCTGCACAACTTGATCGCTGTGAAGCAGGCCGCCGTGAAGACAAGCAATTTTCCCAGGAGCTTCTTGCTCGACTCCAACGAGAGTCTGTTGAAAGGTTCACAAGATCCTCCTCCTCATGACCTCTCTCTCTCTCTCTCTCTCTTTGCAGCAGCAGAATCATCAAAAGACTCAGGACATCTTTACATTAGGTTGCTGTCATCACAGCAGCTTTCCATTATGTTTTCTCAACTAGCTGTGCTCACAGTCATCTCATAGCTCTACCGATCAAGCATTCACCAATTGCAGGAGATGTGAGTCGAACTGTGACTCGTCATACAGTGACATCTATCCCTTTTTCACTTACAACATGCGTTCCCAGAGTTCTTAACATGAGTAATTACATATTTCCAACACACTTGCAGCTCTCCAATGGAAAGTGATTGTCCCTGAGACAAGAAACCAGGCTCTATGTCAGTGGCTTTTGGTTAGGCTGCTGTGCTCATGTGCACATTGTGTGTAACTGTGATCACCGCAGCCTATGGAAAGAAACCCTTACACCAATGCATGCCCCCCCCACAATTCATTCATGAGCTTGAATAAAAATGTTTGTCAACTAGTATTGTTTTCCAAAGGGTGAGACGTTTTCTGAGCATTGTAGTGAGAGGTTTTTTCTTTGTGAACAGAGAGGAGTGTTTAAGGAAGCAATTGGAGAAAGCACTGGAGGAAGCGGTGTCAAAAAAGGATCACAACATTCATGAGCTGAAGGCACAAATGGCAGTGATTGAGCATGAGTGGGAAAACTGTTTTGCCAAACGTGTTGCTCAAGAAGTAGAACATAAGGAGAATGAGCTCCGCACCAGGTCAAGAGCAAACAAATCTGAAGTTCTTCAATCAGATCCACCTCCCCTGGCTTCTCCTTTCTTCACATACTTGTTTGCAAAGAAGTCTTGAAGATCATCAGAAACATGTTCTCCATAATCACAATGTCCTTGATCATCTGTGTGTCACAGCCAGCAGCTTTGTGACTAGTATAATGTCCAAGGTTGAAATACTACATGATTTTTTGTTTGCAAATGCTGCAAATCTTGCAGGATTGTGAAAGAGCGAGACAAACAAATTGAGCTTGTGCTTGAGAAACTAGAAAATGAAAAAGATGAAGCAATTGAGCAAAACAAGAAGGAAAAGGCAGCAAGGATGGCTCAATTGTTGGAAGAGAAACATCAGCTGGAGAAGAAACTGCGGGAATACAACACAAACTTCACCAACCTGAAAAACACGACACTCCTGGTATGTTCAATACTCAAATTGCATGTGCAAACCAAATTGGAAGCAGAGGAATAAATAAATCCACAACACTAGTATTGTGTGTAATTGCATACTCGATACCATTAGATGAGTTACCATGCATGTCAGATCTGCAGACTGCATGGATTCTAGGATTTTGTGAGTGGACCCATCTGGAGAGATTGGAGCAAGCACAAATTTTGATCCTATTATAGGAGGGCAGAGTCTACAGCTCAGTGTTTTGAAAATGGGTAGCATCTTGAAGAGACTCAATCAAGCTTTTGAACAGCAGAGAATGTCTTCTTGATTTGCACAAGCAGGGAAAGGAGAGAGCAGAACGGGAACTTGAGGAAGCTGAATTGGAAATCAGCTTGCTGAAAAAGGAAAACAAGACACAATCACAATTGATTGAAGAGCTTCATGACCAGGTAGGTATTCCAGTACCTCCTAGAGGAATGTGGGTTCTGAATTGTGTCTGATACATCTTGTCACTATGGAATATCATGAGCATTCATGCAACATAAATTTTGCTCCTTTCAGCTTCTTGTTGATCAAGCTGAGACATGTATTGTATGCTGATCATCCCACATGTCCAAATTCGCAGATAGTGCAACTGAAGAACAACATGAAATCGCAAGAGGAGAATGTTGCAGTATGTCTAAAGGGCCAGCAAGAAAAGCTAGAAAAGACTCTTGTTGAGCTGCAAGAGTGCAAGACTACAGCTCAAGAAATGCGCACCCGCAAGGTTTTTTTGTTGTTTTGTCATCTCTTCTTCAAAATTGTTTTCTTCTCTAACCTGTCCATACCATGTCTGAATGACTTGAGGAGGGACTTCATTGTTGAGGCTTTTGCCACAAAGCATCAAAGCCAGTATCAAAAGCCTATACTAGTATATCAACACTGGTAAGCCAATATTCCAGTCAAACACTCCTTTGGACTCTGCACCCCATGCACATTCAAGAGATTTGGGTACCTCTTTTCCAACAGTTGGTGATAAGAAATTATCATATCTTCAAGGGAAAAACACATTACCTACAAATTAGTGAGATTGTCACTCTGCTACTGGATTGCTAGTGTTAATTCTTTGTCTTCTTCTTCTGACCTTATGCAGATGGAAGAGTTGGAGGAGGTAGAGGCACGAGTAAGGCAAGCAATCACAACAAAAGACAATGTCATTTTTGGGTTACAAGAGCAACTCCTTGCTGCACACAAGGAGATTGAACGAACCGAGTTTCTTCTTCATCAAGAGCAAGATGCCATCTTGGCCTAGTCTTTTGTAGCAAGTCAAATTGGCTACAATTGTCCATGGAACAAACCATCACAAGAAGGTAAATGTCCGTGTTAGGCGGTTCTTTCCATTTCTTACTTTTTAAATATTGGTCATTAAATCAATTTTTTAAATAAATAATATTGGTAGTAATGCATTATTTATTTTAATTCAAAACTAACTTAAATTTGAAAGTATAATTTCCATTGACCGATAGAAAGAAAAATTATAATTACATTGCTCAAATATCACACAAAAATATACGTAATCAATCATGTTTCATAATTTCATCTCTTTCAAATGAACCATCAAATTCATCGAATTCCTTTTCTAAGTCAATTGTGGTCTTAATTTATTTGATTATGCTAAAACAAGATTATAACCCATGGACTAGAAGCAATGTTAAGTGAATTTCTACTCACACGAATATTAATTTTTTCTATGTTTTGTAATAGGAGATGTCATCTCCTTAAATTGGTAAGTATTGTAGCAAGGGAACAATTTTCTCCATTTCAATCTATGATTCAATAATGCCTAGAATTTGACAAGAGAAAATTGAAAGTGAGAAACAAAGACTCACACGCACGTTTGCCCCCACCGCTATAAAGGACACTTAATATCCTTTCACACGCACTTGACATCATTAAATATTAATAATTATCTATTAACAAGCTCCTTCATTGGTTGAATTGTGTTAGTCATTTTTGTTTTACAAAATCATGTTTAGATTTGGATGATGAATGCTATGGTGATGACATTGCGAAAGCATAAGAAATAAAGATTTCCTATCGTACGTACATTTTAACAATTGTGGTCAATGCATGAGAACATTAAATGAAAGTTTTTTATATCTCAAGGTCTAAATCAAATGTTTTCTTTTTGAGGAACTTTTTAGTAGTTGGCAACCGAAAATTTTGGGGAAAATAATTAGTGCAAATTTGAGTAATTTTCCTAATATTTTGGAAAAAATGACCATATTTTTTTAAATGAAAATTTGAAGTGGGGAGGACAATTTTCAATACATTGTCTAACCCACAATTTCATTGTGATTTTTAATATGCTGAAAAATGTATTTACTTGTCAAGTAACCTCAAAAAAATATGATATGTCAATCATATCCAAAAATGTAAATCATTTGCAAGAAAAGGCTAAAATGTTTATGATTTATTTTTTTCATGTCACTACACCCATCTATGATAATGGTACAACCATGTTTTTACTAGGATGACTTTAAAGGCTCAAGGTCATTCATGATATTTTTACCTTTTTTTTAAAAAAGTTGTATGTAACACGAAAATGGGTTTTCACACAGTGTGAACACCCGGGCATTGAGGGTGTGCTTTGGTATAATTGAGCCGTCCTGATTTTGGCGGCGGATGTTTTCTCCATGACAGCTGCATGGCTGTGCATGGGACGTTTGTGTGAGTGGGTGTGCAGGAGTGAAGGCGGTGCGAATGATGAAGAGGAGTGGAGCTACATTGATGCGCCGAAAGGTGGAAAGGGAGGAAAAAGCTTGATGAAGAAGCTTGGTGTAGAACAGAATGGGAGGACGCTTGGGTGTGACGGAGTTTTGGAGAGAAGAGTAGCTTTGTTGAAGGTTAGAACCTTCCGCTGTGCCTGACAATCAGTCAAGCTACTGCAGGAGATTTTGGTGATTAGAGAGCAGGAGAGCACAGAGAGAGAAAGGAGGAACAATCCTTATGGAAGGAGAAAGAGAAAGCTTAGTGAGGGAGAGTAGCTTGGTTGCAGGTTAAAACCTTCCGCTGCGCCTAACAATCAGTCAAGCTACTGCAGGAAAATTGGAGAGAGAGAGAGAGAGAGCTCAGAGAGTACTAGGAATCTGGCGCTTTTGTGAACATCTCAGACGAAAAGCAAGCTTGTGCTTTCGGGAATGTACAGAGTCTGTAATGCAACAAGAGAGTTTCCCTTGCTGGTATTTGTGTGAATGTGTAAGGCAAGAGATGAATCCATCGAAATCTTGTTCTGTTATTGTGTAGGAAGAAAATGTTTGCATGCCTTCGATCTCGTGACGCTTGTCTGAAAGAGTCAGTAGGTAGGTTGTGAGCTGTGTTTTTGGAGGTCTGAGTTGTATGCGAGTGACTCAGGAGAACATGGACGCCTGGGTTCGTTGAAGGCAGTCAGTGCGCTGTGTTTTCAGGACCCTCTCTTTTTAGGTTACAGTATGTAGTTGATCACATGTAATCCTCCATGTGCATACCTATGATCACAATAACCCAATGGATAGAGACCCTATATCACATTAATGTCCCGTAACCTATCATAATATCATTTGTCTCATCATATTATCCACAAATCATTGAAACATTGACATTGAACAACATCCAAAATTAAACCTCAATTTGTTAATGTAACAGCAAGAGTTTTTTTTATGATAAAAAATGACCAAAGTTGCAAATTGACTCACATGCAAATATATAGGGTTTACAAAAGAATAAATGATTAGAAAAACAAAAACAAATATTTAAATTTGTTAGGACCCCAATCTTTTCAACTTTGTGTGTGTGTGTATATCTATATGTGTGTGTGTGTGTGTGTGTGTGTGTGTGTGTCTATATATATATATATATATATATATATATATAACAAAACAAATTTTTCAATGAACATTTGAACTTCATAGACTATTGTGGTGCAAATGACAAATGAAATTGATGATTTTATTTTCAATGTGATCTCCACTACGAAAAATGAGCTGAAACAACAATGCCAAAATGGTGATGTTGCCAACTTTGAGGTACAATACTTCGCCTTTTTGTATATTTTTTTTCACTTGGAAAAATCAATCAATCAATCAATAAATACAAACCTTTGAAACTATATACTAAACAAGATTTTAAGAATGTGTACATAGAACATTTAGAATACCTTTGGTGGGAGGTGGTGACCTAACCTTCAATTTTGATTCAAATGTTAATTAGACAATTGGAATTAGATTTTGTTCATGGTGTGAAAGTTTTAGGTAACACAAATGTTCTTGGTGCAAAAGGTGAATTACATTCCTTTGCACAAGTGTTTTGGGTGTGAAAGTACTTGGCAAGAGAATTCCAAGTTTGTGCAATTCGATCCATAGACATGGAAAAATGAAATTTTGATCCATATGTGTGCAACAAATCAACAAGTACGAATATTTTTTGAATCTCAGCAATTGTCATTATATACTTTTTGTTTAATGAAACAAATTGAAGTCAAGTTTATTTCAAAATTGTTTCATATTCCAATGAAATGTGACTTTTGCATCCTTCACATATGAATTTTTTTATTTTTTAAAATGATATTGTTCAAAAAATCTATTACTATTTTTTTAGTGCTTGCAATGATGTTTCAATTGTTTCAAATTATTCAATAGTGGTTTTGTTTGGGCTACCAATCAACACCTAATAAATTTACAAAACTGAAAAAAACATCATGTGCCCCCCCCCCCAGCTTGGATGTCCACATGTCAAAGTTAACCATGACAAAATAACATTATGCTAAAAATACTAATAAAAAAATATATTTTATTTTCTCACTATGTTAAGTAACACCTCTTGACAAAATATATTTTGTGAGGCTAGGGGAAATCATTCTTTGTATATTTCATGAAACATGTGACATGAAAAAGAGTTTTTTTTATATGCCATGATATAATAATATAATAAAATATTATTTATTTAAAATGGAGAATATTTTAAATACATTTTCATAATCCAATTCCAAACACACTACTTATATCTAAGTAAATGATAAAATTTACTCTTTTCAATAAAAGTGCACCTTTTTTTCACATAATTTGAGAAAAAATGAAAAACAAATTCAATAATTATGAGATAAATATAACCCAAAGACACAAATGCATTACCACAAATGATTTACCAACCAACAAGCAACTTAACATATTAAAAGTAATTAATTGATAATTTGAATGATAGAGCAAATTTTAGGTTAATTTTTCATTTATGGACAAAGTTCGTACATCATATCATTGAGTCAACATCATTGTCATTAGCATTGGTTAACATTACAATGCATCTATGAAGTTCATCCATCACGATCCACTTTTCATCCATAATAGATATTTAGGAAGCTCACATATTCAATGAACACTAGGAAAAAAAAATTGTGAAAATTTCTTTGAACAAGGTCGCCAAACAATATAAATGGGGACCTAGGCTATATAGTAACTTAAATATGTTCAACATTAGCTAGAGGTATGACCTTATGTTTCAACTTTACTTCTTTGGTTCATATCTCTAATCTTTCCATGCTTTGAAAAAAATCCCATTGGAATATTTTTCTAGCTTAATTTGTGGCCTTGTTTTTTATTATTGTATTTCATGGTTGGATTTAAATTTTGGCTTGTGTAATAGAAATAAAAAAGGGGCATGAAAAATTTGCACACTCATAAAATCAATACACACATCATCATGCATAACAAATTTCTTCCCATAGATTTTTTTTTTTTGGGTGATGTAATTGCAACATGACTATTTCTCTTAGTAAACAATATCACACATTAATTTCAACAAAATTTGTACACCCCTCCCAAAAATAGAAAACATTCTTGTGCATAATGTTGAAATCTCTCACACTCTTATGCATTCATTTGTGCAAACACGATATAACCACAAATGGTTACATTACATACACCTAATTCTACAAAATTTGGTTGTCTTCAATAAAAACAAACTTGGGTTTCATGATGTGGGTTATTATTTATGACTCACAACCTCATAAACTTGTTGTTTGTGGCTTCATGGGTTTAGGGTTTAGGGTTTAGAAAATTTCCCTAAGATAAAAAGGTCATCCACACAACACCCACATACTACTTGGACACATTTCCATCTAGCATATCATTGAACACACCTTGATGCACCATACTGTATGACCATGTCAAGCTCAACACTTCAATGTCAAATTTATTATCTTATTTTGAAGACAAAAACATATACCGGCTCAAGCATTTTCTATTTTCCTTTCACAAAAAAAAAACATTAGAAAAAGAAAATTCAAAAATTTCAGCATTTCTGACAATAATATAATTAATGTTGGAAGTTGCCAAGGTGCTATAGTATTTAAGATCCACACTAAAGGAAGAAAGTCTGCAAACATCAATAGGAAGTTCTAAAATCTTGCAAAGAACTTCACAAAAAATGACTAATTGCAAGTTCACCAAAACTCCTTCATTGTTGCAACCTTTCAAGTCAATAGTGGTTAATGTTCCTGGTCATCTAAGTGATTGGGTGGTATGTTCAACACCATTAAGTGTAGGGTAAAGCTCCCCAGGTGGGGGCGTTCCCAAAATAAGGGCCCTAGGACCAGGTGGTAGCTGAGTCCAGCCCTGCATTTTCGGAATGTCCCCCAGCGTTGCAAGCACCTTACCCATTGTAAACACAAGGTGAAGTTATCATGAACTTAAACATACATAGATCACAATGCATAGAGGGGAAGGTTTTCCACCTACTTAGAGCTGTAAGATCCCTCCTCTTTTCACCGAGGGATATTCATGAATATAAGGTACCCTACAAATATACTCTGAAATTTCTTTGAGTGCATTAAATTCCATGGTATCTCCAGCAGAAAGATGCAGAAACTCAACACCTGCATAATTCCATAATAGACAGATCCAGTAGCAATCACAAAGAATCTTCTCTCTCTGGTTGTATTGGTTCTCTCTGCTGGAGATTTTGTGTGCAGTCCGCAAATGCTGCATCATCAAGCTGAAGTGAATGATAACAGACAACACACTACAGATCCTGATATCCAGCAATTGAATATAACAATCTGGATACATAATCAAAAATCTTCAAAGCAATCATCACAATCACAATCTTCAAAACAACAATCACTTGATTGTTGTGAATGTCTTTAAACAGAGGTTTGCTGCTCTTTTCCCCCCACAGAATTTTTGCTGAGATATTCTTGTTTTTGTACTCAAATTTGTAGGAAGCACAGGAATTTACTAAGACCTATGAAGTGGAGTCAGAGCTCTCAGCTAGAAGGTTGAAGATGGCTACTTTTGTGTAAGTCTAGCAGCCTCATAAGCACAAACCAACTCAGCTACTAACTGAGTGGTTGTTACATGGCAGGCACTGACTGGCAATGCTCTTCTTCAAAGAAGAGAAAATGGGTTCACATAACATACAGGTTGTGGATCAGATTTGTGACAGAAAGCATGCTCATAGCTGAGCCAAAGAAATGAAGAATCACAGATATGGAAATTTCACAGTGAAGAACACATCACCAGCTCTTAAGAGGATGTGAATGAAGATCGAAGCTCAACAAAAGCAAATGAAATCAAACAAGAGAGGAGTGTTTGCAATTGGCTAAACAGACACCTGGGTTAGTGAGGTGCATCAGAAGCTCCCCAAGCTTGTTTTTCTTCATAGCTCCCATGGTGTTGCTGCTTATCAGATGCTGCTCACCATTTCCAGTTGTTGTGGCTCAGATTTCCCCACTTGGATGTTGTGCTCCTCCAAGAAATGCTCTGCTTCCAGTGCTGCCATACAACCTAGAAAAATTGCCCCAAGTGTTCAGAACCCTCCAGGGACTAGATCACCATCACTCTATCTACCAATCTGGAGAGAAAGTCTCCTAGAACTACAACATATGATGATGGGCATCCATCTCCCACCCCCCCCACCACACTGGCACTCTGAAGAATCGGGAGAAGACAAGATTTAGGCAGATTACTACTGCAAAGTACCTACCTGATCCAGCAGCTGTAATGGCTTGTCTGTATTTTTTATCCTGGACATCACCAGCAGCAAAAACTCCTGGAACATTTGTCTGTGTTGTGCCAGGTTTTGTCAGCACATATCCATCACTATCTGTATCTAACTGGCCTCCCAGAAACTTTGAAGCAGGTTCATGGCCAATGGCAAAGAAGAGACCAGACACTTCCAAGTCCATCACAATCCCGGTCTTCAAATTCATCACCTGCAAAAACTCACGGTCAGAGAATCCAAAGCTTGAATCCTGAACAAATCAAGGCGATGATTTGTGCCAGGAGGCATTTTAGGGTTTAGGGATCACATGTTTGCAAGAAAGGTGCAGCAAGAAAGAGGGAAGATGCAGGAGGGAAGGGAGGTGATTTGTGCCAGGGGGCATTTTAGGGTTTAGGGTCACATGTTTGCAAGGAAGGTGCAGCAGGAAAGAGGGAGGATGCGGGAGGGAAGGGAGAGGAATGTAGTATACAGACCTTCAATCCGCTCAGCAAACCTCTCTCGTTCCCAATCGCCTCGATGACACTGCTGTCCCACAGAACTTCAATCTTGGGATTGCTCAACGTCCGTGACTGCATGATCTTGCTGGCTCTGAACTCGTTGCGGCGATGGATCAAATACACCTTGGATCCGTATTTGGTCAAGAAGTTTGCTTCTTCCATGGCCGAATCTCCTCCTCCGATGACAGCAAGGGGCTTCTTCCTGAAGATAGGAGCGGCTCCGTCACACACAGCACAAGCGGAGATCCCCTTGTTCCAGTATCCATCCTCCTCCTCCCCGGAGCCTTTGAACGTCAACCTCTTTGCAACAGCACCGGTGGCAATGATCACAGTCTCGGCCAACACTTCCTTGGAGTCTGTGTACAGCTTGAAAGGTCGCGCAGAGAAGTCGACATTGGTCACCGTTTCCGGAAACACCTTGGTACCAAACCTGACGCTCTGCTCTTTGAATTTCTCCGTAAGCTCCCCTCCCAAGATCCCAGTCGGAAAGCCCGGAAAGTTCTCTACATCCGTGGTTGTGGTCAGCTGGCCGCCTGCTGCGATGCCATTCGCTAGCCAGCCTTCGAAAAGGATGGGATAGAGCTCAGCTCTAGCGGCGTAGATAGCCGCTGTATGTGCTGCAGGCCCGGACCCCACGATGCACAGTGTCGTGCGCAGAATCTCCCTCGCCGCCATCGTTGCTGCAATCAGCAACGCAAGCTCATTTAGGGTTTGGCGCTCTGTTGTCGCAAGCTCCGCTTTAGGGTTTAGAGCTCTAGTCTCGCAAGCTCCGCTTCAGGGTTTGGCACTCTGGTCTCTCTCAGGGAGGACTTGGAGCGCTCTCTCTCTTCTGTCGCTAGCAATCCTTTTGAATTGGAAGAATCCTTTACTGCGTGGATGAGTTGATGGAGATTGCAAATGAGGGTGTTGACCGCTAGCTATCAGCAGCTGCTGTTTTACGCACAGCTTGGTCAAGCAACCATGGATTTGTCTCTTCTGGAACTCAAGCGATCTATGCGAAACCGAAGGCAGTTCACAGAAGAGAGAGATCTGATGGTTTCCAGGGAGAGGGGATCCGAAATCTCCGATAGGCAAGGGGAGTATGGCGGTGGGCCCCACAAACAAGAGCTGGGTGAAGGAAAAAGGAGGGGAGCAAAGGCGGCAAGGATTTCTACAGAAGGGCTTTCGAACAAGAGGAGGCATGGGGAAATGCATGCTTGCAATGCACAAATGTGCAACAGCCTTTGGTTCTCGACCATGGGCAGAAGAACTACATGCTTGTAATGAACAAGTGTAGAAACAGAATTTGGTTCTCAACCATGGGCAGAAGTACATGCTTGTAATGAACAAATGTAGAAACAGAATTTGGTTCTCAACCATGGGTGGAAGTGCATGCTCCACAGTTCATGCTTAAGGTTCACAGTTCCAGTTTTCTGTTGATGTCATGGCTTGGTCATGTTCCAGTTTTCTGTTGATGTCATGGCTTGGTGATGCTCCAGTTTTGGAGGCATATTAGGAGCTCAACATATAGCAGGAATTTCCTGCTAATTCCACTCTTTTGGGCACTCTGAAGTGGAGAAATCTATGCTAGTACTCGCCTGAATTTCCAATTGCCATATTCCTGCAACATCATGCTAGATATGAAATATATTGTTGACATATATAATGGGTTTATCAGGTCTGGGTCCCATGATTGCAGGGTGGAAAATTGGGAGTGTTTGCAACATGCACCCGACGCTGCCCATTCCCCATAAGACTAACAGTCACCAAGGTTGATTCTTTTCCTGTGTTGATCTTTCAGAGATCTCAAGTTATTGATGGGTGGAGAGATCTCGCTCCAGCTTTATTGTTAAAAATCTGACACTTCAGACTTCAAGACTTCATTGTTTTCATATGTGTAATTGCCTCAAGTGTTTTGGCCAATGTTGTATAGTTTCGATCTTTTTCAGAGAACCTCCAAACCCAGTTCTGACTTCTAACTCTTTATATTTTTTTGGAGGTTCTTTGGGTGCAGGTTTGAGCCTGGTTCTTCCAATTTCTAAACCCTCACAACGATGGTTTTTACTGTCCGATGTCAGATCTGCTGTCTCCAAACATGTGTGAAATAGGTTTTAAGTTTAGGGCTTAGGGTTTTTTCCTATTTAGGATGAGTTGCATTTGTAATCCAAGTGATTTCTGTGTTGTGTTTTATGGTGTTTTTCAATGGTAACAGGAAAGTGTTATTTGATGTTACTTGCATGTGGTTTTGTGCATAACAACATAATTTGCCTCCTCTTGATTCTCTTTGACGAATCTTTCACACCAATCTTTAGTTAAGGTGTTTTTCTCACCCTCATCAATATCATCAGCTCTTTAATCAATTGTAGTTCTCCTGTTTTCAAGCAGCAATCAAAGACCTGTAAGATGAAAAAATGTGGAATGGTCACTGCACACTTCCGCACCTTATTTTTCTTTTCTGGGGAGCTTTTAAGTGCTTTTTGAGTGCCTAGTTCAGGTTCAACTTGTCACTTGTGATAGAAACAGCTTTCTTGTTGATGAAACTGTGCCAATCACAAATAAACCAAAACACCCCTAAAAAGGAGTAAGCAAAAGGAGCAAAATGGAAGGACCCACATCGAAGAAGACAAAAGAACCACATAAAAGGGCGAACCACAAAGGGAACCCCCTCCTATCGCAAGAAGCATATCAAATAGGGAAAGGGGAGGACCTCTTGAAAGGATGCCTAGCCTAGAAGAATCCTTGCCTATGGCAATAGCACGTCTCAAAATAGAGATTGCATGTGCACACTCTAATGCCACTAACACCTAGAAGAATCCTCGCCTATGGCAATAGCATGTCTCAAAATAAAGATTGCATGTGCACACTCTAATGCCACTAACACCTTCTGCCTATGAAATATGTGCAAAATTGAAAGAGGAAGGCTTCCAATGCCCATCTCTCCCTATGTCATGTTGGCACATTGATGAAGAAACATATCCACCTGCTAGTATAAACATCTATAAACCTCCATAGCTAAAGGGAGAAACATGTTCGCTATGAATCGATCGTGGTAAAACCATCCTTTGCATGAATTGCAACTATTACTTCAACCCCACGAAAAAAAGCAGCCTATGAAACCAAATCAACTCAAGTGAATCTAACAATGACAACATCTACCAATGTGCACACACCATCAACTGATAACACAATGTTGACTTAACAACACAAAGATTTTAAGGCAAAGGGCAAAAGGACATGGGTATGTTTTTATGAAACATGAAATCCTACATCTTTTACAATGGCCATGAAAGCATCTCGCACAACATCATGCAAGGTTGTCCTCTCCCCAACATGTGTGTAATGAAAAAAGTGGATCCCTATAGGATCCAAAGTCTAGTTACAAATGCAATGTGATACCTCAAGGATTAAAGGATGGGAAAGACCAAACCTAGTCCGCAATGCGATAAAGAAAACATCTAAAGGTAGGCGGTAAAAAAAAATGACTAGGCAAGCTAACAATCAAACTCCCACACCTGGCCCTACACAAGACCTCAAGCACATTTAATATGAATCCGAAGGTATATCAAAAAGGATAATAGTAAAGGAATGGTTGTGCAATCTTTTTTAAATATTTCCCTGAATGTAATATGCGCCTCTCTCAGCCAACTACTCAAAAGGGGGGACACACATTACTACCCCTGGGGGAAAAAACTTTCGTGTTGATTTCAAATACACTTAGAAAGGGAAGGGCCCCAAGCTACTTACACCTATCGCCTCCAACAAAAATAGGCAAAAATCCAACAAAAACCTAAAAGTTATGACAAAGGCCCAACTCCCTAAATAAGTAGCTAAAGCAATGGCCTCCAAAAAAATCAACCTTATGGCCCCACTAAAAATGGGGAGAGCCACGTACTAACAAACAAAAGGGGCCTCATGGCACTCTAATGAACCCAAACCCGAAAGCCTTTCGAAAACTCTCATCAAAGTGGAGTCAAATATAATTAACTAACTCCAAAAACCTAGAATGGGGGAAAAAACAAAACAAAAAGGAAAGCCTTTAGGTGAAACGTCACAAGAAAATACCCAAAGCCGCCTAGACATCCCCTAATCCTAAGAACACATCTACATGTCGAACATCTTCACCTAGAGCCTCTTACAAAAAAGAAAAAGCAAAGGAGGTAAAGCCAAGGGGGACACCAAGGATTTTGATGACATTAAAAAAGTAACAAAATTCAACAAAGGGGACAAAACCAGGAGGTAAACCAAACGAAACCCAAACTAAACATTTGCAAGGTTGAACAAATAACCCCATAAAAACTAACTAGGAAGCCAAATGTTCAAAAGCAAGGGAGATGACATGGCAAGGTTAACAATATGGGTGTCATTGGCCAGAAAAAGGAAGAACCACGAAAAGAAAACCCCCGAAAAACAATGTGAAGCACGAAAATGAACAAAGGCAAAGAAAGGCCTTATGTTAGGAATGCCAATGCCATGGAATTCATCCATTTGAAAGTTCATCCATGACTTGTAATAAACTTGTACCTAAGTTTTAGTTTAGTTTCAATTCACTCGTAATTAATTTTTAGTTAATTTTTAGTTCATTTTCATTTGATTCATAGTCCACTTCCAATCAACACATAATTCATTCATTATTAAATCCTAATTCACTTCTAGTTAATTCTTAGTTCACTTTTAGTTAAGCTTTAGATCACTTTTAGTTAATTCATTATTCACTTCCAGTTAACTTTTAGTCCACTCTTAGTTAATTCTTATTCACCTTTAGTTAAGTCTAAATTCATTATTAGTTGAGTTTTATTTCACTCTCAATTGAGTCTTAAATCACTTATAATTCACACATGGGTGCACATGGACACACATGGGTGAATATGGGCCACATGTAGATTGGAAACTTCTTGAAAAATTTCTTTGAACTAGATGCCCTTGGTCTTGGGGTCTAAAATTTTTAGGTGAGTTCAAGAGGAAATGAAAAATTCACCTACATAAAGAAAATTATGGAAGTCAAATGAAAAGACTCTTGGAATTTTAGCTCAACCATGTTCCTTTTTTTTAACTCACAATTTAGTATGAATTGTAAGCATTCAAAACTCAAATTGGCGTAGAATATAATGTCCAAACAAAAAATCTCTATGGGGATTAAAACATATAAAAAAATGATTGGGAACTACAATTTGGTTTTCATTTACTTTGTTAAACATGAACTATATTAATTTAAGACCCATTTTCTTGAATATTTTACCACATGCATGGATTGATCAATACAATTGTGTGCAAAATATAGTTATGGATCTCATCATGATATATTAATTAAGATTGTCCACAAAATTCATAATCATATGAAATATTGGGTTCAGATGAACTTTGGGTTGACCAAGATCACCCCTAAGGTCAACAAGGGATATTATGATTAGTGGTAATTTTGTATCAATGGAATTCAAAACTTGAAACATTCTCCTTAACTTTTAAGTGATTGAAACAAGGGATAAGACCTTCAAGATGACAACTCCATGAGTTGATGTTTTTCATGGACAATTTTTGTTCACCTTAGCTACATAAAATAAATAGAAACAATGTTAAATGCAATTGGAGGCAAAATCAAATCACAAACTCATTAGAAATTCACACGAACCTTACAAGAAGTACTACTTTTATTATAATATATTATTGACCTCCCCATTGGGATTATGTTGAAATGGTCAAATTTTAGAGAATCCAAATTTCTCTCTAAATTAAGACAATTTGTGTCCCAACTGATGTTTGCAAATATGAATTAAATTCATTGTAATACTATTCAATATTTTTTTCGATAAGCCAAAGATCATTCAATTTGAACAAGGTTTGATACCTCAAAAGATGCAAGTATGATTGACTGGTACCACTAAGAACCACTTTGCCAAAATCAAAATCAAGTTAGACCCAATTTCACTCCATAAAAAACATATTTTATATTGATTTACACCATGTGAAATATGTGTTCCCCACTTATGCACACATTGCACACACATAAGAAGACATAAACTCCTAGGCACCTAAACGATGTATTAGCATTTAAAAAAACTAATTCTTAACCCTTGATTTCAATTTTTTTTTTGCACTTACAAATTGGATTTGTTTCATGTTTATCCATTACATGCCAAGGGAAATCGCCCCAATTAATAATTGAAACAATTTAAAAAGCAAGAACACTAACTTTTTGTGTTCCTATCATCAAATATGGCCCTTTAGGACTCCCTATTCTTGACCTTACAAAAATGGTAACTAAATAATAACAACCCCAATTAGATTCCTATTCAAGAAATCAAATAGAGGGCCATTTGAGGTACTTTTAAAAATTAAAAGCCAAGAGAAAAAAACCAAAAATTTACAAATTATTTTGTGTATTTTTAACCAAAGGAACCCCTTATGTTCTTGGAACTTATACATTATTTTTCCACATCAAAATTCCCTTTTTTTTGTTGAACCCAGTAAATTTTGTTGACTTTACAAATCCCACCTTCAAAGGTTGTTTATTAATCAAATGATGATTTGAACCTCTGGAAGTTGACATTAATGAATGAAGGCAAGAATACGGGAAAATGGATGAAAGCATAATTTTTAAAAATTAATAAATAATAGGTGTTGTAATATAGAAGTCCTTCATTAATATGCATCGAAAGCCAAGGCACCAATTCATTGAAACAAAAAATAAAACTTGTTTTTGGTACACTCATTCTCAACTAGTTTACACACTAGTTTAATTTTTGAAAGCAAATAGTTATTGGTTGAATCAAATATTTTTATTGATAACGTATTTCACCTTAAATATTTTGAACTTTTTACAAAGTAAACATCATATATTTGGAATTGGTTTGGGGCCCTCAATATTAATACATTTAATGTTTCAAGATAGTTTTTTTTATTTTCGTGTGTTTCCATTGTTTGAGTAAATTTGAATCACCAAAATATGGTGGCATCTTTGTTCTACTTTTTCAGTACTTTAACAAGTCCAAATCTGATGAAAAAAAACATTTTGAATCTTAGAAGGACACAAAGGCATGGTGAAATCATAAGTATACTTTGTTGTTAATTTCTTCTTTTGCAAAAAAAAAAATCACTATTCAAAATATTGATAGATCTAGAGCTATCTACTTTTAGCATGCTTTCACCTAAATGGAATGCATTAGAAAAATGAAATAACTCAAAAGGAAAGAACTAGAGAAATGAACCCAAAAAAATTAATTAATTAATTAATTAAATAATCTTAGCACCAAAGAAACTAGAAATTTGGGATTGTAGGAGAAGGAAGGATGAAAATTGCAATTTAAAGAAAGCACTCGGAGCACTAGTGTTGTTAAGTTGGATTTCAACAACCCATAAGAAGGCAGTTCTTTATCTTCAAAGACCCGGAAAAAGCAATGCTTAAATCATTATTTTTCAGATACCCAAATTGGGCTTTTTCTTCAAAAATCAAATACCCACCCAAGACTGCCCCAAACCTCCACCAATTTAGTTTAGTACTTAGGCTGGTTAGGCATTAATTAATTCCTTTTTGAAATTGCTGAAATTTTTGAAAAGTATGTGCTTTCCATGCCAAAAATCTGAATGAAGATCTCCAGCACACTACCTTCATTATTTAATATAACATTGAATTATAAATAATTATTTTTTTCACTGCCAAACATAATTTAGCCAAAAAAGAATTATTAGGTACCGTTGTGCTTATTTGGGCAGGTAGTGGTTAAAGGATTGAGACTATTACACAGCTTCACAAGGGACCAAACCCCACCCCCAATACCTGCCCAACACAAATTTTTAAGAATTTGTAACCTGCAAGGTTTAATTTAATTTAATTTAATTTAAATTTTTTTTGCAATAAGTTGGAACCAACTAATATCTGAAAAATCAAATAGCTACCCAAACACTAGTCTGAGTCTCAAAGTCCAAATTTAGCATTTCCTAGATATAGCAAGCCACCTTGAAGCCTCACTCAAGAAGGTGAAGGTGTAGGTATAGGTGTAGGTTTAGGGTTTTAGGGTTCACACTGGCCCACATGGAGTGAACACAAAAATTGCTTATAAGTTTCCTGGATTTAGATCCTATCCTTTAGAATCTCAAAGGCTGGCCAACCAAAAAACTCATCATCTTGTCAAGTAGTGGACCTACAAATCATGCTTCATGACAATTTGCAAACACTTTTTCAAGACTAGCTATTATTAACCATTTTTATACTTTGATCACTTGCTTCAGACACTTCAACAATTGGTCTATATGGGTAAAGAACCATTACGCATATCACTTCGTTGTTGACTTTGGGAGAGTACAACTCTAGCTTCTAAAACATGGAGGCTACCACAAGGGCTTGATCTACCATCTTGCATTTCATGAGTCCCCTTGACATCCAACATCCTCAATCCACATGCCCTTGTGCTTGAATTCCCATATTTAAATTTTGTGTTTGATGCTATGAACCTGCAAAATGTTATTTCAAGGAAAAAGGGGGAAAACAAAAGGAAGATAGATCAAAAGATAAGGAGGCAAAATAATGTCATGGTAATCGCATCATGTGTCCCAATGCATTCACTACCATGTGAACATTGCAATATGTGGATATCCAAAGGATCAATGGGATGGGTGTAGTCGCAACAAGGGAGGTGTATGGAAGAATATTGGGGCAATCCAAGTCAAACTTGTATAATAGTGGAAAGAATTGCCAATGAGGCGAAACATAGATAGGACTAATTGAATAGTGGAAAAAAATTACCAATGAAGTGAAATATAGATAGGACTAATTGAATAGTGGAAAAAATCACCAATGAAGTGAAATATAGATAGGACTAGTTGAATAGTGGAAAAAAATGTCAATGAGGCAAAACATAGATAGGACTAATTGAATAGTGAGCCAAGCATCTAAGCTTGTGTTTGAGCATGAAATGATGTGAGCTCAATGGAAGTCCATTAGAAAGAATGTTGAAAAGGGTGTGTTGGTGTAAGCACTCTAAAATGTAGTCTTGAAGTTGTTATGTTTGTTTAGTGATGAAGTGTTCAAAGGAGGGAAGACAAGCACATATCATTAAAGGCAAAAAGCCACAAGCTTTTTTCAGTTGTTCTTGGAAAGGGAGAGAGCAAAAATCAATGTGAACCAAAGCCTCCAACAAAAAAATATGATGATAAAATAGAAATTGAAAGGCCAAGGATGAAAAAAAAAATCCCAACTCCCCTAGAAAGAAAGCAATTAGGCCAATGGCAACAATGGAAATGACTTTAATGCCTCGTAGGGAATGGGAAGAGAGGTTTGGCAATGAGCTATATTTCTTTCAAGACCATTGAAGGATCCTAGACCTCTAATAGGCTTAAGGACTCAAAAAAAAAAAAAAAGGTCAAAGGATGAAAGAAGGTTAAGAAACTCTAAATTAGGAGGGATGCAACAAAAAAGGTATGATGATCATTATAAAAAACAATGAATGAAAATCCCAAAACTATTTAAATGTCATTCATCCTTGAGAATAAATCTACATGTTTGAGGTTTCTAATAAGGAACCCTCAATGAAAAAAATAAATGAAATGTCCAACCAAAATACCCAAAACTTTGATGCCCTTAATGGGAGTGGTAAACAAGGTTAACAAGGGGACCAATCAACAAATTTGTGAACTTGGACTGAAAAGTTGATCTCAAAAAAATATAATGTTAAAAACTCAAATGAGCAAACAAAGGTTCACCAAAGGATCACCTTAGTGAATACCCATGGTTGAGGGGATGATAATGACCTCCCCTTCTAGCCTTTTAGGTGATGGCGGGTATAAAATAGAGGAGGTTCAAAAGCATAAAAACTATGAACCAAAAGTCAAAGTTCAATAATATCACCTCTAACATGACATACTCAGAATCAAGCCTTTTTGGACATAGGACTCAATCAAGGATTTTCTCTTTACTATCTTCCAAATATATAGTCTAATTGGAATAAATTTAAGTGAGAGATATTGAATAATTCAAATTATGATCATTTTCATGGTGGTGGTGATTTTTCACATGCATATGTAATTATGCATAAATATTTTGGTAAAAAACCAAAAATAAAAAATGAGTATATAAACTTTTATTTACAACTTAACATGTTTTTTTGCATGAAATTTTTGTACACATTTTGCCAACACTTGGGGCCACAAATTCTAAGCCTAGTGAATACAAAAAATTCAACCAAATGGAAAAATAAAATCATTTTCCTTTTTGCCTTTTCAAAATGAATTTTGTACCTTATTATTATTATCAAAATTATATTATATATTATTTAATCAAATGCATTATATAAATATTTCCAAACAAATATGTATGCATTACTTATCCATGAAAGAAAATTGAAGTCAATTCATTGTTTAATACATTCCTTTGATTCCTTTAAGATGAAAATTATAATTCAAAAAACAATTCAAAAAGACATACATATTATGTCCAATTTATTCTTGAATTTTTTTATTAGATTAACATGACATCATTCCAGTTATAGTCATATACCAATCCACTATAATCATGAAATAATAAATATAATAAAATCCAAAATAGTCCTTTACAATCCTTTTTTCATTAAACTGTCCTTTTGGGTACCTTGAATGTAAATATGCCCAGCAACATATAGTTTTTAAAACATTATGCCTAAGTTGAATGCATTTGCCACATCAATTTGTAGGACCACTTGATCATGCTAAGGATTGAGGGTGCATTAGATGCCATGAACCATTATGTCAGATCCTCCTTTGGTCATGACACCAAATTGGTGGGGGGGAAAGTTTGCTAAAAATGAATCTCAAAATTGAAAGCATAGGTTGTGATTAATGAAATGATATAAAGTTGTTCCAATAGAAATTTGATGAACCACACTAGAAGGTTTGGCCATGGCTAGGAGATGGGCTATTTCGAAAACATGATAATGTGCAGATGTATATGTCCATATGGAATATGTGAGCGAAGCTAAAATAGTTAAGGGAAACCACTTGCAAAATCTTTTGGTTGAAAACAACCATGTAAATGCTTAAACACCATACCATAAGGACCACCAACTAAAAGGCAAGGTAGGTGATTAAAAGTTGATTTGAATGAGTTGAAAGAAAGGTTTAAGTTTAAGTTTGTATCATAGTCTTCAATGAAAACAAGAATAAATTACCATTCGATTTGAAATAGAGTGTTTTGAAAGACAAAGTGGTCTCAAAACAAGGTGGCATTAAAGAAAAGGGGGCAAGAACCTAGGTTGCATGTGAATATTTCCTACATGACCTAATGCATGGCTTTAATGAATGCATTTGTAAAGTGGAGAATTAATTTGGGAAGATGGTTGAGAGGGGGAACTTGATGCCATAACTTCACTATGAAATAAATATTTGTCTTATAAATTTTCCCAATCCCTTCTAGGAAACAACATAGTTGTCTTTGAATGTCTTTATGCCCTATCGAACCTCCACAAGGAGGTAATACAAGACACCATTGAGGAAATAACAACAATAGGTGCCATATTACAATATCCATGGGGGGTCCAAGTGCACTAATAAAAATCACCTAGGCTAAGGTTTTTCTCCTTGGGAAGGACTGGTTGTTGATTTATGTGCCATGTGGTAAATGATGAATGGATTCACAAAGTCAATTGACAATCAAGTGATGTGAATGAAAATTTTGGTGACATATTTTGCCACATCCCCATCCACGCCTTGCTTGTGCTAAAAATTAACAAGTACCCAAGCCACCTATCATCAAGTTGTCAAATTCTTACTTGTCATTTTTTCAAACAACCTTAACATTACGCCATCACTTGATGAGAGAGGGTCTATCATGAGAATTCCAAAGTATCACGCACTAATAATGGTTATGTTTTGTTGAAAAAACCAAGTTTTTGTTGGGTCAAAAGTGCAATGGAGTTTCAAAATGTGGAAAATAGGCAACTTATAAGCAAGGCTAAAATTCCAAAATGTAAATAATGGGCAAGTGGGTGAGGTCTTTAAATCCCTATTTTCATGGCTAAACAAATGTCCTTATGCATGTGGGTGGTTTTCTAGAAATATAAATGATGAACTTGCAATGGGAAAATTTTCAACTATTGTATTTAATAAAATAATTTAAAATATAGTTGGCCTTGTATATGTAAAATTCATCCATTAAAAGATAGAATTGCATTATTCTTTAGTCATCAACTCTATAATAAGGATGGGCAAAAATTGGTTGATGAAAATGAAGATTGGTGTATTTATTTTGTGCATGTTGCCAAATATGTGTGTTCAAATGGCATTGGAATAATACCAAGAAAAAAAGTGGGAAGAATATTGGTTTGAAAGCATACATCTTACATTATTGGATGTACAATTCTAATAGGGAACCCTATGGGTGGTAATTTGGTGGTTGTCAACTTTGTATGCAAATTTTTGAAATTGCAAATGATCTTTGGAAGGTTTAAATCCAATGTAAGTTGGTGCAAAGTTCAAATGAATGAAAATTTGGATTTTGTGGCAATGTTCTCGAAAGCATCAAATTATCTAGGGCTGCTTAAAGAACTTTTCAGAGTTCAAGTAAGTCTTAAATTACTGGCAGCTTCGATCTATGTTGCAATTTTTGCTACCATTAAAAGAAAGATGCCAATCTACAATTATAAAACAATTACAACCAACATTTACAACTAAGATTGCCTTAGTTCCATAATTGAAATCACACCCAACATCTAGTCGCAAATCATGACTTAACATCACACCACCAAATGGACTATGGATGATGTATATGTCAACATATACATGTTCATCCTTTGACCATCCTTATAATATTTGCAACTAAGTCTTATTTTTGCAACTATTTTTACAATTATCAAATATCCATACATTATTTGCCACATGTCTTAAATTAGGGTAATTTTAAAACAATGATTTTAAATGTTGAAAAAAATTCATGTCATTGAATTCCAATGACTTATGATTGTGCCACATGGCAATATTTAAATATTCCATGTGGCATATTAATTATATTTTGGAAAAAAATCAATTGAATACTTATTTGAGTAAGTTGTTGGATAGGTGCATAGGCCTATGTAGGTAAGTAGGTAGGACATTCCTACCTACCTAGGCTACATACCTACTTACCTTTTTACATAAGTAAGTAATTATAATTTATGTACCTACCTACTTAAATAGGTAGGTAGGTAGGTAGGAAGGAAGGAAGGTAGGTTGGTTGGTTTAAAAATAACCATGTAAATATTGTTATATCATTTTATGTTTTGTTTTAGGGATTGAGCTCATCCCCAATGACACATGTTTTTCAATGTGAAAACATAAGAGAATGCATTTTTTTCAAATAGTTTCCAAGATGAGATTGGAGGACAAAACATATGGGTTAAATTTTCTAATTAAACCTTAGTTACAAATTGAATTGCAATTTAAAATATCATCCCATATGTTTTGCGCTTGTTTTTTTAATTTTGTAAACTATGTAACCATATAACTAAATAGGTAAATAGGAAACTAATCAACTAACTAGTTAAATAGCTAATTAATTAATTAGCCACTAACTAATTACCTACCTACCTACCCATTTATAAACCTACATATAATTACCTACCATTATTTAATATTTAATTTTGGAATTAACATTCACTTTTACTTCATATTTTCTCCTAACTAATCAATTAATTCATAATCATAATTCATCAACAATAAGTAATTATTTTATGGACTTAATTAACTTGTAATTATTTTAGTTTAAAATTTAGTCAAATATTTGTTAATAATAACTTTTTTGGGGACAATCAATTTTTCAAATTTTAATTATCAAGTAAATAAATAAACTGGTAATTGATTAACTATCTAATTTAATTAATTATTAAATAATCATAATAAATACTGAATATTAGATATTAACTATTAAATTATGAACTTATTGACTTATTTATTCGACAAATATCATTTAAAAAGATAATCAGTTTTAATTAATCATTAATATTAAACAAGTAATCTTGTTAATATTTTTTTAATTAATATTTAATAGCTCACAAAATATTAATCAATCTAATATTTATTAACCATAACTCTTGATTAATAAATTTTAATGATCAGATAATTCATTGAATATTAATTAAATATCATTTTCATTATTAATTAAAGTTTTAACTAAGTTTTAATAACTTTTAAACTGATTAATGATTATTAAAAATTAATTTTGAACTTATGAAAATATGAATTAATGTTTTTATAAGCTACATAGCTATTAATTACTTAATAATTATTTTTTATTTACTATAACTTTTGATTAGTAAATTCAATGATCAGATAACTAAATGAGAATTATTTAGTAATTAGCTTATAAAATAGTAAATCAGTTTATTTATTTAAGTTTTATTCGATAGTTTACATTAGTTAATCAATTTGTTGAAAATATTATTTTATGAATAATGAATACATGTTTGACATTAAGATTATGTCATCTTAATATGACCTTTGGACTATAATTAATTATACATTAAAATAAACATGGCATATTTGTAATCAAGGTGAATTTTTTTATTTTAACATGTTCATAATATGAAGTAATATATGTTTAATATGCATCAAATAGAGGTTAAACACATTTAAATATGTTAAATAGGTTTTAATATATGCTTCATATATTTTGACTACATGTTAAATTCTTAATGTAATCCCAAAACACCTTAATATACATAAAAATGTTTAGGCACATCACAAGAGGTAACCAAGTTACAATTAAATTCACAACTAAATCAACATAAGGGCCTATTCTTGAATGAAAAGACCAAGAAATCAATCAATATGGAAGGATGTACAATTTAGTAATCACATCATAATTTTAAAAATAGTAAACAAATTAAATAGATGGTTCATGAAGATTAGTTGTAAAAGTTATAAAATGTAGTTCCAAATGACAAATAATCACATGTAGTCGCAAATTGAATGGTTACATGGCACAAGATTTATTGTAATGCACATTACCTAATTGTGAAAGTATTTGACTTTAGATGAATGAACTTGCTAGTTTGATCAACAAATTTGCCATTATAATTTTGAAGGTTTAGAATAAGGAGGTTGAAAACAAATAACATTTTAAGCAATAATTTCACTCAAGGCCACTTCTTTTCTTAAATGCATTTGATCAAGTTTCACATGGATTGTATTTTACAATTTTGTAAGCAAATAAAGTGTTGATCATGTGGTGACTTACAATAGTTGCAGATACTAGTTAAGGGGGATCTCATTTGTTGTACAAGAGAGGAAAAGAAACAACCAAGTGTATCTTATTTTAATATCATTTGGGGTAAGCCTTTGTTATACCTACCAAAGTTCTTCCAAGAAGTAATTTGATGTTCTTCTAAGGTAAGTACAAATTATTAAACACCTTATATTTCCTTATGTTTAATTACACAACGAATACTCAAATTATAGAAACCATGCATTATGCAAGCACTAAAAAAGCCCATGTCCTTAACAAAACATTAATTTTTATATGTGTCAATAGTAAGGATAGTGATTTCTTTTTAAAGACAACAATTCCTTACATGTGTTTCTAATACTAATTTAAGTGATTCTTGAAAATAAAAACAATGTTGGGCAATTCTCACTTTTTGTGAAAATCGGTGGTTCCAATAATCATTACCATTTTAAATAACCTTTGAGGTTCTCATTAAAAAAATTAATTTGATACCCTTTAAGGATTTGAAATTTTTGGAAAAACAAATTCCGACCAGTTTTCAAACCTATCGATTTTTGGAAAAATTGTTAGCTTAGGTTTTCAGTGAAAATTGTCATAAGTTAGCTTTTCAGAATATTTTTTTAAAAATTATATATATAATTTCATGTGAAATTTTGATTAAAAATAAATTAATTAGTTACAAAACATGAAAAAAATGCAATTTTTTTCTTAATTTTAAATTTCATCTTGTTCAAATTCAAATATACATGTTTCATAAAAACTTCATTCGGGAAAATATCATAGTATTCATTTTCTATTACCATTTCATAAGTCCTCGAAGATTCCATTAATTTTCAAATGTGGTATGATTATAATGGAAAAGATGAAACAAAAGATTTTGTGAATTATAAAATGATTTAAATGTTATAAGGTTTTAAGGATTTAGTTGTTGGTCTAAAAATTATCTAAATATTTACAAAGATCCAAAACCATTTACACCTAAACATTTATAAGCAATGAGAAGAGAGCTCACTTATAACCATTGCAAAAATGTTTTTTATCAAAATTAAGTAAAATAATGAAATAAAATAAATAAAATAAAAATCTAGGATTAAATTGAAGAAGGAAACTAAAAAATTAATTTCAAAAAAAATGAAGAATAAAAGAAATTTATTGTTAACTTGGAGCCGAATGCTTCCAAGCTTCCTCCCAAACAATTCTAAATTTTTAACACACTGCAAAATCAAAAGGAAGGGGGGAAGTACCGATCTTAGCAAGGGAGTAGTGAATCACAGAGGAGCAGTGAATTAACAAGGGGTAGAAGGGTACCTAGGTGGGCAAAAGAATAGTGAAGCATAGAAGAGCGACAAAACATTGTGCAACAACAAAATAAAAAAAGAATAATAGTGAAACACTTCACAAGAACAAAACACAAAGGAGGAGGAGCACATCACTGCTTAACAATAAAACACAAGGAATAGCAAGGCATGAAGAGTAGAGAAGGAGGAATAACAACAAAGCAAGAAGACCAACGAAGGAGCACAAAGGTGGGGCCATGTTGGCCCCCTTTTGTAGAAGAGCGAAAAGCTTCTTTGTGAAGCTCCTACCAAAGGAGGTGTTGAAGAAGCCATTGAGAGGCTACACTACCAAAAACCTAGACTAAAACTAAAACCTAAACCTAATTAAACACCTTAACAATTGAAAACCAATGCCTTTTTTTAATACCCTAGTAGGTTACCTTCAACCTCCAAATGATACCTTTTAATGTTCACATGGGAAAGAACCAGTAAGAAGGTTATTAGAAAGGTTATTAGATTTTGTAAAAACCTTTGATTTTCATTCTAAGAATGAATTGAAAACCTTAAACGTTTTCACCAAACAAGTGAGAACCACCCAACATTAATAGAAACCATTTCCTTCATAATCAAATAATTCTACTAACCATTGTCATTCCTTATGTTGATAGGCATTTCCCTTTTATTACCAAATGCAAGTAGTGAATATTGAAATTTGTTGTCAGTGAAGTGTATTAAATTTTGAGTTTGAATTTTCTTTGAACATGACAACTACATCTTAGAATACCTTATGGATTTAACTAATTACATATATGTGTGTAATTTTAGATACCTGCATCTATAAATCCAAAGTTGTTGCATTGAGTTCTTCAAAACTATCAAAACTTAAGGCAAGGTATTTATGATCCAAATCATTAGACAACCCAACTTTTGTTTTGTTGTCATTTTTGCTAGTTTCATTAAACTAATGGTATCACACATGTTTAATCTACTTGCTAACAATATTGATATCATGTTAGGTTCAGATACAAATAAACATGTTATGGAAATACCAGGATTCATTGCTTGTAAAGTTCATTGTAGACCTATACTGATTCCTATGCTTTTTGGCATTTGTATATATTTTAAGAAGCTTAATGATTCAAATGGTGCCAACCCATCTTTGAAGGATAATTTCTCATTAAGATGATAGAAATGATATTTGAATGTAATTTATGGGTTGTTTGTTCAGAATTTAAAATCCATGAATAGTTTTTGTATTATTCAATTACTCAATTTGATTTCACTAGAAGAAAATTGTCATTTTGCAATTGTCGTAAGCAACTAATTTTTAGTTGCATGCAACACATGCAATTGTTAGACCCCCATAGTTGCATAAGACAAATTGTGCATGACGGGCATTTGCATACAACATTATGTATCTGGATTATATATATGGTATGAATTTATACTTTATACATTATATTACTCTAAAAGGGTTGCCCATGGTGACATGTGGCATTTAAACATTATTTCAATATTCATCATTATTAATAAATTATTAATATTTCAGCCATCCAATAAAATGTTAATTGGATTTTGACATGTGTCCATTGTGAAGGCCAATTGTGTGGTGACATGTGGCAATTTAAATAAGCCCATTGATTATTTATTTTGTAATTAATTTGGTCAATAGGTAGGTTGTAGGTACATAGGATGGTAAGGTTAGGCTAGATAGGTAGGTTGTAGGTACATAGGATGGTAAGGTTAGGCTAAGTAGGTAGGTTTTAAATAATCCAATTTGGTGTTTGGGTTTAGCTTTTAGGGTTCAGGCTCTTCCATTGCCTCAACCCAATTGACATTTGGTACTTGGTTTGAGAATAAGACAAATGCACTTATTTATATAATGTGAACATTTGGAATAGAAAACAAAAAAAATGAGATATAAAATTCGGTTGCAAATGTAACCAATGTAGTTGCAACCTACATGCAAATATTACATATTACCTATGCCATATTAACCTAGTTTACCTATTAGTTAAATTAATTATATCATAAGTACTAAAACTTAATAGGTAATAATAATATAATATAATGATAATATTATTAATTAGATAATAAATATTAATTCCATTAATTATAAATATAAAAAAATTATAATAATTATGATTACTTATAACAATTAACAATTATTAATATTATATTGTTACTACTTAATTTAAATTAATAATTAATTTAAATTAGTAACTCACCTAGGCTAGGTTATTTATATGCAGATTAAATGTATCCTAATAGCCATAAATATATTACCATAATTCATTATATGGTTAGAATTAAATTACAGTTACTGAAGAGTAATAATAATAATAATAAATAAATAAGATGTAATTATAAGTTAACTAATGAAGCTAGCTAATGTAACCTAGTAGACATAAGTATATTACCATAATTAATAACATTATAATAAAATTTAAAAAATATGAAGGATAAAATATTAAGTTATTCTTTATAATAATAATAATAATAACTATGGAATAATAATTATAGTCAAATCATTAGTAAGTCATAATATAAATAATTATAACTACAACTATAATAATTTTTAATCATTATATATGAATAGCTATGATGATTAACAACACAATAATTTGTTTTTGGTTAAACTAAAATTAAATAAATTAACTACATGGCTAAACTAATTACAAGGCTAAATTAATGGTGGATAAACTAGTTTTGTCTTAAATAATTAAGAAATTCAATTAAAAATGGCTAAATTAATTTTGGTTCAACTAACCATCGTTAAACTAATTAATATTAAATTATCCATGATTAATTAACCACAAAGTTAAATGTACTAGTTAATTTAACCATGTTTATTTTAGTCATGTTAGTTTAGCCATTATTAGTTTAATTTAACCTCCTAGCAAGTTTAGATTCTTAGTTAATTTAGCAAACATTAGTTTAGCCTCCCATTTAGTTTTGTTATTGTTAGTGTTTAGCTTCATAGTTAGTTTTGTCATAATTAATTTAACCGAAGTTAATTTAGCCTCATAGCTAGTTTTGCCATAATTAATTTAACCAAAGTTAACTTAACCAGATAATCAAATTTTCCATGGTTAGTTTAACATCATAATTAGTTTTTCCATGGTTAGTTTAACCAAAGTTAGTTTAACCTCATAATTAATTTTTCCATGGTTAATTTACCCAAAGTTAGTTTAGCGTCATAGTTTATTTAATGAAAATTAGTTTAGCTAAAACTAGTTTAACCATGGTTAGTTAGCCAAAGTTTGTTGAATCATGGTTAATTTAGCCAAAAATAGTTGAACCTCATAGTTAGTTTTGTCATGATTAGTTTAACCTTGATTAATGTGAATTTAGCTTAAGTTTAACTGATGTTTTACGTTTGGTAGCATTAGTAAGAATGTGTTTATTCTTAGTACTAAAGTGATAAACCTACTATACATAGCTTAGGTAGACATATTTAATGTATTGATGTAGATATGTATTAGGGTCATGATTTTTATGACACATGTCTATTTTATACATTGCTAGTTGCATGTTGATTACACAAACAACCAATGTAGTTGCAAATGACACCTAATTGCACACATTTGCATAGTGACTAGTTGCAAATGACAAAATTTCTACTAGTGTTTGCTTTTGGAAATTGCCATGCACTAATTTGGTTCAAGGTATCCCCCATGGTTGTTCCCCATGAATTTGGTCCCCAAAGAACCTTTTGGCTCAAAGTATTCCACATGGTCATTCCCATGGATTTGGTCCCCAAAGAACCTTTTTGGTTCAAAGTATTCCACATGGTCATTCCCCATGGATTTGGTCCCCAAAGAACCTTTTTGGTTCATTACATTCCTAGTGAAACAAAGACACTCCAATTAAATGTATACATGTGTATATATATATTATTTAACAATGCTATGTTAACATGGGGATTAGGGGGAATAACTTAGGTTAAGATAATAATATTTAATGTAACCAAAAGATCTTGGGATCAAAATTAGGTATCCATTGTTCTACACAGTAACATTTTTGGTCATGATGAGAGACCTTGGAAATGGGTATTGCAACACTTCTAATGGTGTTTTCATCCACCAACATAGGTATTACAAAATTCTTCATGACAAAAATTCTAAAGCATGCAAACAAAGAACAAAAAAATCAATCTCATCCACCAATTGTTGTTTAAATACCTTCACAACATGGTTGTTAATTCACCCCAAGTACAAACACACCATGCATTAAAAGTCGATTATGATACAATTGTTTTTGAACTCCAAGTGAAGTAACATTGGGTTTCACCCATTTTATAATGAATAGGTTTGATAGGTAGGAAGGATAGTATGTGGTTATTTGGTGTGTAGATGCATACTTGGTTAGTATAGGGTAAAACTCCAAGGTAATAACATTCCCAAAATAGGTTTCATGGGAAAAAAATTATTAAAAAATTTCTTGATGGTTTTTATTGGTTAGTGCCCTCAACGTAGCGCACTCTTGAAATAAGTGCCCACTTTAGGCACTTCGAACAACACATAGATCAAGATGAATATGAGGGGTAGGGTTCTCACCAATGTTGGGCACTTTTGGGGATTTTTGAAAACTATTAATTATGATTCTTCTTATAACTTTGAAATTTTCTTTTAATTTTATATTTTAAAAATTTCACATTTCAAAAAACGAACCAATCTTTCAATTGTTTAGTTTTATTTTCTTTTAGTTATTTTTCAAATGGGGAATTATCATAAATTTGAAGATCATTAGTTTTCTTAGGTGGGTTTCTCCAATTGATTATGATAGTTCATGTTTTGGTAAAAAGTGACAAAATTTTCAAAAATAGGAAAAATTTGAAATTAATCAATCAAAATTTATTGGAATGAAAAACTTATCATGTTCTTTGTTACCACAACCTCATTTTGCTAACATTTCACTATTTTGTGGTGATATATGCACCTAGCAAAGCAATGCCTTGAAGCATGGCATCTACAATTTGCTTATTAGCATGTTTATATTTTGTTCAACTTGTGTTAGAAACCTTAACATGTCCATTATGATGTGCTTATCTATGATCACTACAAGCTCTCTCTTATCCTAGCAAAGATTGTCTCATTTCATTGAACTTTCCAAGTGTTGAAAAACTCAACCAAAAATGCATGGCATGGTGTTCTTCACTAAACTTCAAACAAGCATATAAGTTCAACTTTATAAACCTATTTCTTTTCAACTTTTCCCATATGAACCCTAGTGGTAATCCTCTTTAATTCTTGTGTGTATGATTTTATGTAGGCACAAATATGAACAAGTTATTTAAATCTGGTGAAAGCATAGGTTTATTTTGGCAATACATTCTATTTTGGTGCTTAGATTTTGGCATAATAAAGAATGAACTAGGGTCAAAGAACTAAGTGGTATGTGGTATGTAGGAGAAATTGTAGGTCAAGATGTTGATGGTGTTAAAGCTTGTTATCTAGTGCTCGGAACAAAAAATTCAGTTCATCTTTGTCCTCATAGTGTAACAATACTAGTGTCTACGTCACATGTTGAGGAATGAGAACTCCTTGCCTACTCTAAAAAAAACAATGTTGAATTGCAACTTCAATTTATGACTATAAGATAGTTGCAACCAACATTTACAATTAAAATTGCATTAATTGCATAAGTGAAGTCGCACCCAACATTTAATCACAAATCATGATTCAGTATGATGTCACCAAATGGACTATGGATGATGTATACATATTCATCCTTTGACCATCCATATAACATTTGCAACTAAATCTTCCTCTTACAACTATTTTGCAACTATCAAATATTCACACATTATTTGTCACATGTTTAGAAATAAGGTAATTTAAAAACAATGATTTTAATGTTGAAAAAATCCATGCCATCAAATTCCAATATCTTGTGATGGTCCCACTTGGTGATCCCAAAATCCACCATATGGCACTATGAGGAATTTTGGGTGAAAAATATTTTATTATTCAAACATTGATCTTGGCCATCCATTATGAACATTCATTTAGATGGTCCTATATTGTGACACATGGTGTAATTAGAATCTACCACTTGGCATATTAATATTTTGGGAAAAAATCAAATGAATACATGCCTATTTAAGTAAGTAGGTAGGACATACCTACCTACCTAAGTTACATACCTACTTACCTATTTACATAAGTAATCAAAACATATGTACTTACTTATTTGCTTACCCACCTAGGTAGGTTTAGGTAAGAAGGTAGGTGGGTTAAAAAATAGACATGTAAATAATGTTATTTCATTTTATGTTTTGCTCCTGGGGTTAAGCTTCTTTGAACTCATCCCTAATAGCACATGTTCTATAATGTGAAAACATAAGAGAATTATATAGTTTCCAAGATGAGAAAGGAAAACAAAACATATGGGTTAAATTTTCTAATTACACCTTAATTGCAAATTGAGTTGCAACTAGAAAATCTAACTCATATGTTTTGTGCTTTTTATTTATTTGATAAACTATATAATTATAAAACTAAATAGGCAATAAACTAACTAATTAATTAACCACTAACTAATTACCTACCCACCCACCCACTTCCGAACCTATCTATATTTACCTACCATTCTTTAAATTTTTAATTCAATAAGTAACATTCACTTTTATTTCATTCTTTATATTAACTAACCAAATCATTCATAATTATAATTTATCAACAAATATGTCATTATTTTATGAAATTAATTAATTGGTTATTATTTTAATTCTAAATTTAATCAAATAATTATTACTAATAATTTTTTTATGGGGAAATTTAACCTTTTTAAATTCAATTATCGACTAAATAAATACTTAAATTTATAATTGATTGAATATCTAATATAACTACATATTAAATAATAATGAATGCTTAATATTTGATATTAACTATTAAATTATGAACTTATTAACTTATTTAATCAATAAATATTATTTAAAAAGATAACCATTTTTCATTAATCATTAATATGAAGTGAGTGATCTCAAGAATATTTAATTAGTTCTAGTGACGATGATTTCATTGGAGCTAGTTTAGGTGGGATGGGTTATAGTCATAGGTTGTACAAAAAGGCAATTCCAAATTTATTAATGTCTCAAAATGTCCTTATGGATATCAAAATATCAAAAGAGAAACAAATCATTTTTTTTTCAATTTCTTTTGAAATCTTTGTGTGCTTTCAATATTTTTTGGAAGCGTTGTGTCTTTCCAATTTCATACACATGTAAACATGTAATTTCATACAAATGTAAATATGTATGATTTCATTTGAATATGTTACTTGGTTATTTCAAGAGATTAACAAAAGACAAAACATGTCAATGCAAAGGTGAGTACATAATCATGTTCTTGCATTTAGTATGTCAAATCAATTATAATTCAATATCTTTGTTTTTGTTTCATTGTTTTTTGGAACTTTTGTGTGCTTCCAATTTCATAAACATGTACATTGTAAATACGTAGTTCCATACAAATGTAAACATGTCTTATTTCGTTTGAATATGTTAAGATTATTTCAAGAGATTAACAAAGGAATAAATGTCACATGGATTTGAAGTGTTCTCAATTAGTAGAAGTGGTTGGTTTAAAAGATGCAAAGATATCTTTGAAAGGTTATGGAATAGCTCTAAAGTAATGTGTGTAGATGATGCAAATATTGGTTTGAAAGATTCTAGAATAACTGATGTGGTGCAGGTAAATTTGTTTTTTAGGGTAATTTTTGTATAAGGTCTAAAAGCCAATTTTGAGCTTTTGTTGGTTGCCCAGGAAGATGTAATGATGAAATTTACCTTCGAGGGGAATGCACCTGTGGATGGTTTAAATTCATGGTCTAATTGTGTGCAAATTCAAGCTATGGCATTTAGGGTTTGAAATCATGTAAAAGTCTCAGAAACAATTTCTGATCATGCATTTGTTGCCAAGGAACATGATGTCGTTGAAGTAATCTTGGAGGATGAATCAAGTGTGGATGATGCAAATTCTAAGTCACACTATAAGGAATCTTAAGCCGAAGGAAGACAAAACTCATTCAAAAGAAAACCATTACCAAAAGTGCTAGTTCTAGTCATCTTCACATATTTCCCTAACTTGATTAAAGTTTTGACAAGCCCAAGTTGTAAGATTTCACAAAGGTCATGTATAATCATATATTATTAAATGCTCATAAAGGAAGCTCCATGTATTATCATCTAGAGGTTACAACACTGGATCAACAAGTGTAGTTTACAAGTGGTTTTTGTTTTTACATATTTTAGCTATGCACAATTTTGGAGTCCTTTTCTTTTCGAAGCAGACAATCCAATGTAGATAAAGTGACCATAGGGATTTCACAAAATAGACTTATAAGCTACAAACTTAAAGAAAATATGTTTCCCACATTGAGACCATATAAATGCTACTTTCCCCCACAACTATTATGGAGACCAATTTGTGGGATTAAGAAAGACTTGACACAAGGAGCTTATTCATTTCTTGCAAATGAATTACAAAGGAATTGTGCACTTTTGTCACATCGACATGAGGTGGTGGTGGCAATAGTTGCACACTTGTGTTTAATGTTATAATCTCATTGTAAATGTGATGGAACTTTTGTTGTATGAGGTTTGAACAAGTGATGGGTAAATGTTGATTCTCAATAATCCTTTTGAATATCTAATTACAAGGATCTTGGAACACATACTTTATGAAGTTATAGAAAATGTGTTCAAATGATATGGATGTTGCACATATCTAGGCCTTCATTAACATGCTAGAAACCAGACATATAGACCTTGACATGCACATTATAAGTTTGGATATCACACATAGAAAAAATGTCGTTGATATACAATTATATAGGCATTGTCATAGTTTGTTTTAGTGAATGTACATGAATATGAGTTTGGTTATCAACATTTTGTGGAAGGAAATGTATTCATGAATTTGTTCAAAGATAACCCCAATAAACCAAGCAAGCTTCATCCACGCGTCATGGTATGGAAAGGGGTGTTAGGATTGTTGAATTCACCAGGATGGCATTTGGGTCTTCAAACTTGATTCGGCCTTGATGGTGCTTCCATGCATGGGGTCACTAAAACATGTCACAATGTGTCATGTGTTTCACACAACCAACACCAAAGCAAAGAACTTCTCACTAAACTTCTTTGCTCCCATGCATAGAATCATAGTCAACCATCCTAGTTTGTTGTCTGGATTCAAAATCTCACAAAGTTTCACAAGGTTGTTGGAGGCATCTTGTCACTCACTTGCAACAACTATTAAAGCTTTGAAATTGGGGTCATCTACATGAATGAATTATGCGTATTTTGTGTTGATTCACATTGTTATGGTTGTGTATACAACATGGTGTTGATGTTTGGAAGGCGAAAGTCTCATATATACCATGCTGAATTACCTATTCCATATTGTGGAGTATGTTGTTTTTAACCATCTTGGACCTAATTTGTGTACATTCTTATAACAAAAAGAATTCACTCTAGAAAGTTCAAAATCCACATCCCCCCCGGCCCCCCCTCCCAACAATCTTAAAAATTCTTGTAGCTATGTGTGTGTCTATTCATTAGATGTCTTGCAAAATAATTTCATGAACAATCTATATGATCATGTATTATTAATGTTTGATAATTAATTAGTTTTAAAATTATTTATTTATCATCATTGGTAATACGAAGTAACACAGAGCCCAAGTTAATATTTAATAGCTCACTAATTATTAATTATTTTAATATTTATTAACCATTACTCCTAGGTATTAAAATTGAATTATCAAATAATCAATGAATATTAATTAAATATTATTAATTGAACTATTGATTAACATTTAATAATTTTTTTATTGATTAATAAACATTAATTATCAATTCCGAACTTATGAACTAAATGGGCAAAAACTTAATTAATCATTACTAATAACTAGATAATTGAATTTGTGAAATTTAGATTAATATTTTATAAATTACGTAACTATTATTGAATTAATACTTATTATCTATTTACCATAACTCTTGGTTAGTAAATACAAATTATCACATAGTTATTTGAATATTAATTGAAATATTAATTGAAATATTAGTTAACTTTAATGAATTATAATTTGATTAATAAAAATTAATTTTTAATTCTTAAATTACGATTTAAATAGGATTTTAAAAAATTAATCATTAATAATTAGATTTTTGAATTTTTGAAATTTGAATTAATATTTTTATAAGCTACTTAACTATTAGTTAATTAATAATTTAATAATTCATTGGACATTTATAGTTTTTATTTTGATTAATAGCATGAACTGAAAAAAATTCAAATAAATGAGCAAATATTGAATATTATATACTAAATTACTTAATGAGTTAAATAAATAGATTAAATCAGTAGTTAACCTTTTGCAAATTTTTGTTGATTACTGATTAGTAAATTATAAAATAAATATACATTATTTTAATCAATTTGCTGATATTACTATTTTATGAATAATAAATATTGGTTTGACATTAAGATTATGTAATATTAATATGACCTTGCCACTTTAATTTATTTATATATTTTAATAAACATGGTATATTTGTAAATAAACAAGAATGTAAAATCAAGTTGAAATCTTTTATTTTAATAATAATGTAATATGTAATAATATTGTGTTCAATATGCATTGAATATAGGTTTTAATATATGTTTCATGTACTTTGATTACATGTTAAATATACTTTTAATGCAGTCCAAAAGACATTAGCGTACATCAAATAAATAGGCACACAACAAAAAGTAACCAAGTTAAAACCAAAGTTGCGACTAAATGAACATAAAAGTTTATTCTTGGATGAAAAATTGAAAAAGTTAGTCAATATGGAAGCAATTTTGTAGTTGCACTAAAGTCACAAAAATAGTAAGAAAATTAAAAAGATGGATATTAGTTGTAAAAATTATAAAACATAATTGCAAATGACAAATAGTCGCATATAGTTGCAAATTGAATGGTTACATAATTCAAGATTTTTTGTGGTGTTTTAAGGAAAATGTAACCACATTTTCATTTCATTTCTAGTTTATGTCACATGTTGTAAACATTTCTGAAATATGTCATCTTGGATCATAATTTAGATATGAAAGTGGAGAACGCATTGAAAAGGTTTCGGATTCAGAATGCTTGGATGTTGAAACTAGGCTTGCCTCTCTTCTCATTTCCTATGGCAATTTCATGATGGCGTTACATTTCATTCTCCCTATCTTGCACAAGTCTCCTTGTTGCTTATTCTTTTTCCCATTTTATTTTTTTCAACTTTTCAATTAAACTTGCATCACTCATGTTGGTTGGTACAAAAAGATGATGAAAGGTACAAGTGAAGGAAAATGATTATGATGCACCTAATTATCACCTTGATTGTCTCTTCATTTTTGACTTTACAGTTAATGTGAATAAGGTCATGCATCTATTGTTAACACTTAATGTTGGATGAAAATGTAAGCCTTGTGATTGAACCCTAATAGAAAATGAATCGACTATAATAATTGGGGTTTGCACTATGGGCATGGCCTCCTCATTACTATTCACATCTTTGTCTTTAGTAGAAACATCACGTTTTCCCTTCCAATACATGTGTATGATGTCTTACACTTTGTATTTCAACTTAAAAAATTTAACATGGTTTTAGTGTGTTCACATTTTACAAGCACAAGTTGTGGATCAAATTTATCAATAATGACCAACAAAACAATACTATTGGGTAAACAAAACTATACTACTTAGGGAGGGACCAAACCACTTCCTAGTAAATTTCCTCAGATGAGTTTTGCAACCATAATACATGATCCCCAAACTTGAATTTCATTTCTTAATGTCTCTACTAATTCCATAAAACATAGTTTCATTATTAAATTCTAATTATTTCTTATGCCTACAATCTATCAATTTGTAGCTTTTCCAAATTTGATAGTTTATTAGTAAAAACCCTAACATGATCTATGTCTTTATGGTCCCCATTAAGGATTGGTATAACACATTCTATGGGCATTAGAGGATGTAGTATGTAGTATAACTGACAGGGAGTGTAGCTTGTGGTTACTTTGTAAGTAATTTGTATGAAAAAAACATAGTGGGAATGTTCATCTTCATCTAACTAGCTTAGGTCCACAATGACATTGTTAGTCAAATTTGCTCACCCATTCCCCTGTGGATAATTAGTAATGTTAACATGCTTTGGTAGGAGATGATCATCAAGTGCATAATGGCATCATTAATGAAATGGACCCCTTGGTCTATGACCATGGTTAATGGACAACCAAACCTAATAAGAATGTACTTGTATAAGAATTTAACAATCATAATTGTAGTAATTGTCTGAAATGTTTTCGTCTGCACCTAGTTTGTAGCACAATCTAAACATTATGAAAAAAATTGTTGTTTGCAACTTGCTTTGCAATTTTTACCCTTAATAATATGATAACCATTCATCAATTTTTTTCCAAACACAAGGTCGTCACAAATTATAGTCGCATCATTGCATCTATGACTACAATTTAAATGCATTTGTTTCATAATCACATACATGACTATTAACCCTTGCAACTTAGTGACACCTATGACTTCTACATATGTAATCAAAACATGAGTTAATTTGAACAATAGTTGCACCCTAGTCACAAAAACATTATTGGAATGGACAATATGTTTTTAGTGTTCACATTAATTTAATAACGTCGAAAAATCTACAACTCTCAATTATCAAGTTCTTTTGTCAATTCACTTATTTTAATAATCATTTTGAAAATGTACAACTTACAATCTTCATTAGTCACTTGATTTTATAAAGATTCAAACGTTACGGGTGAAAGCATGATCAATTAAACATTCCAAGATACTTGTTTGCATAAATGGAAAATAACTATCAAATACACCTTCATATAGTAAACTTTAAAATATTATTTATTCTAATGATCAATATGGGCATGTTCTTTGACTTTATGTGAATGATATAAAAAAATTACATGTTTAATGTCCATTTAAGTAGATTTTCCAAAACTGCAAGTAAATTGTCTTTTACTTTTTGGGCATTTGTTTCATAGAATGTAGGCTTAAAGTAAGAGAAATATTGGATAATGATGCTCTCAAATATATTTATGTGCTTTCAACTTTTACTTTAAAAGTAATAATATATTAAGCTTTCTAATGTAAAAGTATTTTTGAACACATTTTGACTAGTATGCTTCAAAAACACTCTTGACCTACTTTTATTATATGAAAGTTTCTCAAACTTTGTATACAACAAACTATAAGCCCATTATTGAACAACATGATGGTTTGATAATGATTGAAAATGTTTTGACTCTACTTTCTTACATTTATATCTGCAAAAATATGATTACATGAATGATAACTACTTTTTGTGTTTAATTGATCACACTTGCAAAACAATGTAACAATTCATGACATAGGTCTAGGTTAGACCTTTTGTTAAAACTAAAACCTGCACTTGGATTGAGTTGCTATTCCTTTTTTTTTATGGAAAAAATCAAACCATTTTCTTTTAATGGTGTGACAATTTAACTTTGGAAAAAAATTATAAAATAAATTGTGGTGGTGTTGTGTAATGAACTAACATCTAAATGGTTGCCAACTCACTAGTTCCCTCTCCCAAAAAAAAAAAAAAACCACCCAAAACACCAAAAGATCAGTCCTCAATCTCCACCCATGAATGTGAAAAATGGAACATTATAAGTTGAGAAACAATTTCCTTACAAACAAGAGGACTGATCATTATAATCGGCCAATCTAAATTGTGTGTTCACACTTGGTGTTAGGGACTCTAATGTTAAGTGCCCTACCATCATGTTAGTCATTTAGGACATAATCCTGCTTACCATGAAAATTTTATGTTAAGCTAACATTCACTTAACATTAAGGTATCACCTATTTAACGTTGCATGCCACCTAGGGTGCCACCTAGATTTTCATTTTATTATTGACTTAACATCAAGTGTGAATGCACCGTAAAGAAATAATTTCTCCAATCTTGGAGAGTGTGTATGTAATGTACATGGCATCTAAATTAACTTTCAAATGAAGGCCCATAAGTCCTCAAATATGAAAAAATGTGCCTACACCAAAATGAAAGAAGGGTCTCAAAACTTGAAGAACCAAACTCAAACCTGCACCCAGAGAATCAACCAATTTCTTTGAAAGTGTCAAAACCAAGTCCAACAAACAATCCTCTTAAAACGGAAGGACCAGCCAATAACTGGAGCTGGGAAAAGAGGCCATAGTGCACATGGCAAAAGATGCAAAACTCAACTTGGGAAATGAACTGAATACAAAAGATTATTTCATGTGTTTGTCCCTAGGTAATGGAATTTCTATATATTGTCAAAAATTGTGTCAATGTCTGAATTCAAGTTTGAATAGAGTGGCCACTAGATCAGGAGCTCCTCAACATGAATTATTCCTGAACTCCAGAGAGCGAGGAAGTTATCCCATAGGCCGCCCAATGGCCATTCACATGCTTCTGAATGAAATCCTGGAACTTTTTCATGAAAAAATCGCCTGCGTTCACGTTCATCATGGCCCCCGCCCCCACTCCATCCCCACACTCTCACCAAACACCGGTGTTTTGTTTTGGTCCTTTTGTGCTAGAGACAAAGTGGTGATCATCCATAAGAAGATTTAGCCAAATTTGGCCTATGTAAAGGAGATAATGAAAAATAAATAAAAATTAGGTGCCCTTATATATTTTTGGCTACCTATTGGAACTATATTAAAAATTATAAGCTTCTCAATTATATCTGTTTTCAAATTTTAGCTATTCTAAATCCAAAAAATCAGATCACTTTCACATTTTCAATTCATAACTATAGCCAAAAAAAAATTGTCGGGACATTAAAAAAGATTATGTGCCTTCACCAGAAAGGAGCAATGGTTTTTTATTGGCGAAATTTTCGCCAAAAGGAGAAATTAAAAAATGAATTTTTGGGGGGGGAAAATTAGGCTTTGTTTTGGGGGTGTCAAGCTTCATAATCAGTCAGAAAAAATAGGAAAAAAATCGCCACATTGCTATATTTAGTTCCAGACTTGAGTAAGCTGAAATAGAGAAGGAAGATCAAAAAGCTTTTGATTAATATCAGATTTGACTAAATCTTCCTAGGGATGATCCCCCCATTTTTTCTACATCTTCCTATGGAGGATTGCCACTTAGGCTATGTAAACAAAAATTCCTAAAAAAAACCACTGGAGCTGGGACACCTCCATAACTTTGCTGGCTTTGCAGCTATCTCTCTTGAGAAACAGCCACCAACTTTACTAGGCTAGTGATCAACATCTGGGAATAAAGCTAGAAAGCATCATGGGGCCAATAACATGGCATTGACAAACTAGCAAATTGTTTTTATCATAGAGAGAACCAACAACCCCCTTCCACTCTAGAGTCTAATCCAAAGCATGCTCATCATGGAGCCAATGAATGATTGACATAGAAACCAGATCTAGACCACTGGAGAGAGAGGCAACCAATTATGTAGTACAGAATCATCTAGCCTCCAGCCATCTAATACAAGACAAACGAATAACAGCTGCCGAGGCTAGATTCTGTAGCAGATCTTATTTTTCGCAAAAACAAAAATGGTTCAGACTTTTCATGTTGATCTAAACTAGTAAAAAATTCATAAATCAAGATCTCCTTCCCAATTCAGTCTGGGTACTTGGGAAGTCTGGTGTCTCGTCTGCATGTTCTTATATTAATATTTCTTCTCATCAAGTTTTGTACAACATTTAAACACAAAACCTCATGCATCATCTGCACGATCCCTTAATTAATTATTATTCTTTTTCAAGCAATGATCCTTGATCAGTGACAATCAGTGTTTTTTTTTTTTTTTTTTTTTTTGTGGTACGTTTGGCAATTATCCTTCACGCGTTTTTGCATGAATGGTGTTGAGGCCCCAGAAGATTTAGC
>Ga0116227_10001650_pt1 | contig 50347 bp, 54 predicted proteins | sample S1TSphgellanicum_FD_89693 | JGI IMG/M metagenome (GOLD analysis project Ga0116227, IMG submission 89693) | Host-associated microbial communities from peat moss isolated from Minnesota, USA - S1T2_Fb - Sphagnum magellanicum MG | ecosystem: Host-associated > Plants > Peat moss > Unclassified...
GGGGGGGGGGGGGGGGTGGTTGAAAGTCAAAAGCAATTTCCCGGAAATTGTGGGAAGAGTAGTGAGGGAGGGAGGGAGGGAGGGAGCGAGGGAGGCAGCGAGGGGTCCGAGGGAGGAGGAGGAGGAATTAGGGTTAGGAAAACAGGGACTTGGTCGTGCTGCTTGTTGATGCGGGAGGAGAAGAGGAAGAAGAAGAAGAAACAGCAGAGGAGGAGGAGGGAGAGGAAGAAGGGAGTGGGGATGGATGGGGTAAGGTAGCAACAAATTGCTATAAGAGTTGCAACAAGCAGCAGCAGCAGAAGCAGTTCGTCATCAGCTTTCGCAACGGTGCCAGCTTTGGAGCTTTCCTACAGTTGTTGCCCTCGCATATGCTTTCCCCCGCACACTTGTGGTTGCGCATTCACCTTCCATTTGCTCGCATCGCCTGCCCCCTCATGGACCCCATCCTTATTACCTTGCCCCCAAATGGACCCTAGCATCCTTTAGCTTCTTGTGATCATTTTAACAATACCTCTTGGGTTTTGTTTGTCACTCTCTTTAGAGCCTTTTGCTTTCTCCTTTGGCTCCTTCCGCCTGTCCCTTCTACCCGGGTGGTGAAAAAAATCTTCTGTTTACATCCCGGAAGCTGGTGTACAATCTGTACCAAGCACAATGACAGTCATAGCGGCCTCTCCTGATGTGCGTATTGTGACTTCGTTGCTTCGCTCTCTCTCTTTGTTCACAAGTGTTTTTGTTTTTTGTGTGTGTGTGTGTGTTTTTTTTTGGGTTCTTCCGGATGCGTTGACCATTGGGTTTTTTTGGGGTTATGATACTTGTAGCATACTGGATTTGCTCACTAGGTTTGGGGGATTTTTCTGAAAATTGGGGTTGTGGGATCGGCGCAGGAAGACGATGATATGCTGGTGCCTCCTCAAGATTTCAACGAAGGTGTGGAACCGATGGAAGGTGGGTCCCTCCCTTGCCTGCCCTACTACATGAACTTACTAATTCATCTGTTTGGGGTTTTTTTCTTGGGGGCCTTCCTCTGCAAATCGTGAAAAAGCAAGAGACAGAGATTCTTTGTTAGGTGTATGTGCGCCCTGACTGTTGTGTCAAGGGCATGACAACAGGAATGCAAGAATCTGATGCTTTCTAGATTAGGTCATGATTGTCACAGTTTAGTCACATGGACTAATGATGAACCTATGAATTTCATGACTGTCTCTCATGGCTGCCAAGCTGAAGTACACCATGCTTTTTCACAAGTGCGCAATGGTGGAGTGAATCCTCTAGTAGGTTATGATCAACCGAGAACAAGTGAGAACATGGTCATTGTATGGTAGGACCCAATTGCACTAGCAGATATCAGGCATCGTGGGCAATAGCTTCAAGCATGTATTCAGATCCACCTTAATTTAAGCCTGAGGTTGGGAAAGGACTAGTTTTCCTAGCACAATGATCAATGTTCTTAGGGCTGGCCAGTAAGCATATTCAGAGTGCATCTCTTTCCCTACAGTACTGTTCATGAGGATGCCTTACCTGAAGACAATCCTCAGGAGTGAATGTAACGGATTGAATAGTGATGGATTTGGGTGTTCAATTGTGGCTGAACTGATGATTGGTGTTTCATAGCTTGCTAATCTGCAGAGTTTGCTTCTGATTCTTCCCTTTCTCAGAGAGTACCTTCTGATTGGGATATGAACTATACCAATTTGGGAGGATTTGCAAGCATGTAACTCTAGGTTTGATTGTTTGGTGCAGTCTTAGGACAGGGAGAGAGAGTTCCCACAGTGGAGAATCAGCCAGTCATCGATGACCCATTGACAGGGAAGTTTGCATGGACAATAGAGGGCTTCTCTAAGATTAATATGCGGAAGCATTATTCTGAAAGCTTCACTGTTGGAGGATTCAACTGGTAAGCACACATTGCTACCAACTAAAATGGTCCCAAAGATGACCAGCTTGCAACAGGCTGAGTGATCAATTGGCTATAGCAGGATATGTGATTTGCTGACAAGGGGCAGAAAGAAGATTCTTTTCTTGTAAAGAATACCATGCATAATGGGGAATAATCTAGTAGCGCTGATATTTAGTATTCTGTAATTGTGCTTCAGTATTCTCATTTCGCAGTTAGACCTGGAGGAGAGGAACTCAGCTTTGTGTATTATGTAATCTTGTATACTTCCTTTTAGTTGCAAGTGCTACTCTTTGAGCTGCTCAAGAAGCCTCTAACCTTGGTGCAGAAAGACCAGCATCTCGTATTTTTGTTCTTTATTTGAATTTCCCTTGGAACGTATTCTGTCCTGTTGATTGGATCTAATATGGCTACCTGCTTTGTCAGAGAAAGACTGAGGTGTGCTGCCTTGTGGGTGCAGGCGTGTGTTGCTGTTTCCAAAGGGGAACAATGTTGATCATTTGTCACTGTATCTTGATGTTGCGGATTCTGCCTCTTTACCTTACGGATGGAGCAGATTTGCACACTTCAGCTTGGCTGTTGTCAACCAGTATGATCCTAAAGCCACTGTTAAGAAAGGTCTGGCTTCTTTGTGGACATCTCCTGTAGAACCAATACCAATCTGATTCCCATGGTAAAACCTTGCTGGTGGAGAAAGTACTGTTGTCAGTTGATGCAATTGAGCCTAGTGGTAGGTCATGCTTAAATTTTGGCCTTGATAATCTCTAGCATCCTAACTGGCTTTTGGTCCCATTGGCAGATACACAGCATCAGTTCAATGTCCGGGAGAGTGATTGGGGTTTCACATCTTTTATGCCTCTTCAAGACCTATATGATCCTGGCAAAGGATTCTTGCTGAATGACAAAGTTATTGTAGAAGCAGATGTGAATGTCCGAAAACTGGTTGACTACTGGGCATATGATTCCAAAAAGGAGACTGGTTTTGTTGGTCTGAAGAACCAGGGAGCTACATGCTACATGAACTCTCTCCTGCAAACTCTCTATCATATTCCCTACTTCCGCAAGGTTTTTTTTTGCCTATCCATTTCTGGTGATAGAGAAGGTGTTTGCAATCTTGTGAATGTTATTTTAAGAAGTATGTTTCACCACCATAGATAAACCCATTACTCCATGTGCTACTTTGGCTCTTCTCTTTGCTGATATGTTGATGCATGGGTACTTGAATCTTAGTTGTGTAGTAACTTTTTGTCCCATTCTTACCAGGCTGTGTACCATATGCCAACTACTGAAAATGATGTACCTTCCAACAGCATCCCACTGGCGTTGCAGAGCCTGTTTTACAAAATACAGTACAGCGACACAAGTGTTGCAACAAAGGATCTCACAAAATCATTTGGATGGGACACATATGACTCTTTTATGCAACATGATGTACAGGAGCTCAATCGGGTTCTTTGTGAGAAGCTTGAAGATAAAATGAAGGTATGGTTACCTTCTCCTGTCCGATGGGTCACAGAGCTTCTCTCTGGTAAGCTCCTTGCTGAGGTAGGTTGTGTGAGATTTTGGCAGGGAACTGCTGTTGAAGGCACAATTCAGCAGCTTTTCGAAGGGCATCATATGAACTACATTGAATGCATCAATGTTGATTACAAGTCAACACGCAAGGAGTCATTCTACGGTACACTTGTTTTTGCTGTGGTGGATGGAGGCTATAATTCACAGTTTGGTGCTTTATTACCTCCCATTTTTTGAGTTACTAGATATGCAGAGGCTGATGTATTTTTCCTTGCAGATTTACAACTTGATGTCAAGGGATGCAAGGATGTATATGAGTCTTTTGACAAATATGTGGAAGTGGAAAGGCTTGAGGGAGACAACAAGTACCAAGCTGAGCAGCTTGGTCTGCAGGTCAGATCCATCATGAGTGGGTTTGGTTTCTGCTTTGCTTCTCACATGGAAACCTTGAGGGAGGTTAGCCACATACTTGAGGAATTAGCATGTATTGCTACATGTAATTCCTCAAGTACTTATGCCTACTAATTGCCAACCAATCTCTGGAGGGAGGTTAGCTGCATGTACTTGAGGAATTAGTATGTAGCAATTCAGACAGTCTGATCTCACACTTGTAGATAGTATGGCTGTGCCTCATCTTTTGTGCAGGTCAATGTAAGAATAAAAAGATGTTTTTCAGAGAAAGTCACAGGTCAATTTTTGAAGCCTTGACAGTTGGTTGGCTTTTTATGTTTGCAGGATGCTAAGAAGGGAGTTCTTTTTATTGACTTTCCACCTGTCCTTCAACTTCAACTGAAGCGGTTTGAGTATGATTTTATGCGAGATACAATGGTCAAGGTGTGTATAAGAAATTGCCACTCAGATGCATTCCTCATTACCAGAAGAACTTGATCTTTTTGTAGTAGGTATACAATCAGATAAGATGAATTGTGAGTTGTGTTCAAGCATACTTCCATATCTCTGTCCATTTGATGGTGTATTCATCATGTTGCACCCTATGTGGAAAGTTATGCATAAACTGTGCCATTGGGAAATTAGTGGTTCTGCAACTTTGCAGCCACTTTTCTATAATTTTTTGTCTATTTGAGGGATCACTGAATTTTATTTAAGAGCATGTTTTGGAGGAACCTTTTTTATCTATCATGCAAATGTTGCACTTCTTTTGGTTATGCACTCACTGATCACGTTAGAAAGGAAACAGCCTCTTGGTCCTTATGTAGCATTCAAAAATGCAGATAAATGATCGGTACGAGTTCCCTTTGCAACTTGACTTAGATAGAGAGGATGGTAAATACCTCTCTCCAGATGCAGATCGAAGTGTTCGCAATCACTACACCTTGCACAGGTCTGCAAAGTTTCCCTTCTTTTGTAGCCAAAAAGAACTGTTCAGTTTCTCTGTAATCACAGTTTCTTATTTTAAGCCATGTTTGCATTCACTTCATGGGGAGTATTGTCAGACCCATTGGAATTATTGTTGACTATATCTCTTGCCAGACTTATATCTTGGCTTTTTCCTCTCTGTCAGCGTGCTTGTTCATAGTGGTGGGGTACATGGAGGACATTACTATGCTTACATCAGACCAACATTGACTGACCAGTGGTAACTTACATTCAAACCTGACTTTGGTTATGTCTGCTAAATCTCATTCCTTATAAGTATTGAATGTATGGGTGGGTTAAGTACTTGGTGGCTCTGCAGAAACTAGTGATGCCATCTATTTTTCCTTGGTTGAGGTGGCTCCATTGGTTATCTAGCATATGTAATACCTAGTTTGGAGCTCAATTTCCTCGCAATATCCCTTAATATTTGACATTTTGACATTGTTCATGAATGATTGAAGCATAACCCAGTGGAGGGATTGAAAAATGCCCATTTGAGCTTCAGATTGAGTATATAGTTTGCAGACAATGCAGAGTTTTTTTGAACTAGAGAGGATGCATCTGCCTTCTGTAGGAATAGTCAATTCAATATAATTGTTCCATGGACTTGTATTCTCATGTTGTGTTGGAAAGAGCTGACTGAATGTATTCTTCACTGAAGAATATTTTAGAATTGGACAAATGCATGGTTAAGCTAGTGTTATTGAAGTTGCAACCTTGTTACTGGAATTCTGGCAGGTACAAGTTTGATGACGAGCGTGTAACAAAGGAGGAGCTCAAGCGTGCACTTGATGAACAGTATGGAGGTGAAGAAGAGGTATATTGCTTCATACATGGTTGGCTATCTATTTGCTTCAGATGGTGAGATTGCATGTGAACAGAAGTGAGTATGCCGGAGGAGGGTGCATTGTGAGTTGCAAAATTCCATCATGGTGCATTTGGCTGAGTATTGCATTTCCCTTGCAGCTTCCACAGACCAACCCTGGATTCAACAACACACCCTTCAAGTTCACTAAATATTCCAATGCATACATGCTGGTGTACGTCCGAGATGCAGACAAAGACAAAGTTGTTTGCAATGTTGATGAGAAAGACATTGCAGAGCATCTGCAGGTAAGATGCATTACTGACATCATAGGGCACATAATCCTATTGCAAGAACAAACTGAACTGTCTGCTTCTTATGAGTTCATTGATTCCATGTGGGGAGATATGATTAGGTTAGAGAATTTCTCCATATATGAATCATTTATTTACAGGAAGTATCCAGCATGAGAGCAGTGTGGAGTGGACATAACCTGTTCCTCAACCCCTTGGGTTCAGATAAGGTTGAAAAAGGAGCAGGAGGAAAAGGTGAGGAAAAGGAAGGATAAAGCAGAAGCTCATCTGTACACTATCATCAAGGTAATCACCGCCTGCTTTAGCATGTTCCGTTTCCACTGCTACTCCTTTGTTTGGTAGATTTTGTGTTCTGATTTTACTTGCTTTGCCAAATATCAGGTTGCTCAGGACATTGACCTTTCAAACCAAATTGGGAAGGACATTCATTTTGACCTTGTTGATCATGACAAAGTGCACAGCTTCCGTATTCAAAAGCAGACACTCTTCACACATTTCAAGGTGTGTGGGCTACTTTGGATCTTTGCTTGTTCCTTTAATGTCTCTCCATTATGGCAAATTGTGTAATCTGATGGTTTCAGGTGGATTTTTCTGTTTGTACAATGCTTTTCCCGGGGTGACTGGGTGAACATAATATTGTTTGGTATATCCTAGAGTAAACAATTGAATCCTTTCCTAGCATAGGATTGTAAAGGGCACCAGTCTGTGATGAAGGATGGATTGCACAGTCCAAGGCATACACCTCCTTGTCTTTAGGATTGTGATGCTCCAAAAGAAAATCCCATGTCATGCATCATTGCCTGGTCTGATGATCTTGTTGATACATCGGTTGATTTCTGGTTAAGCCCATGCATTTATCATTTAGTTGCTCCTACTCTACATGAAATGGGATTTTCCACATTGTCTTGCAGGTATCTTTCAAATTTCTGACATTAATTGAGTTTGTTCTATTAAATTGATTAGCTGAAAAGATTAGTCTTCCTCTGGAGACTGCACTCTTGTACCACAGTCATTTCTTTTGGATTGCTGATTATGTTTATGTACATCTGCAGGAAGAAGTAGCCAGAGATCTTGGCATTCCTGTCAACTGTCAAAGATTCTGGCTATGGGCAAAGCGTCAGAACCATACATACCGTCCCAACAGGCCACTGAATGAGCATGAAGAGTCCCAAACAGTGAGAGCCATGATCCTTATCTTGTTTCTTGCCTGTAATTTAAGTTTGAAAATGTACATGAGCTCTAATATACGCATATATGCTGTTTCTAACGATCAGGCTCAGAATCAGAATCACTTTCTGAGTGAAAAGTGTTTGGAGTGTCATTCTTTGTTGTACCATGCTTTTTTTTTGCTTTTAGCAAATCAACGATGAAGCCTGGATTTAGATATCAGCATGTTTTCCTGATCAGGTGGGCCAGTTGAAAGATGCTTCAAACAAGGCTCATAATGCTGAACTGAAGCTTTTCTTGGAAGTTTATCTCCCCAATCCGGTACTTCTTGCCACCTACTTGGTGGTTTTCCTCCAGAATATTTGTAGCTTGATGCCCTTGATACCTGAAATCACTGCTACTGAATCCTCTACATTATGCAATTGTTTCTGTTTGCAAAGGATAATTTCTTTCTCAACACTGCTGTTTGCTGGACCATCTAGACACAGGGACCAGCTGTTCCCCTGGAGAAAACCAAGGAGGATATCTTGCTATTTTTCAAGCTGTACAATCCAGAGAAAGAAGAGTTGCGGTAAAGGCTTCTCTCTGTTATCACATCTCTGTTTCACATAGTGGTGTATATAGACATATATATAGTTGGTGCAAGAATGATGCATACTTGAGCTGGAGTTGCTGAGCACTCATCCGTGAGAGCAGTTGAAGTACTGCTTCATCTTTCTTCATCTCTTTACCATAGTGTTGTTTACTTAGTCTACTTTCTTTACTGGTAAAATTTCATCCTTGCGAATCCTCTGTGGGCAGCTCAACAGTAGAATTCCTGGTGAGACTCCAATGGATGATTGTTGTAGATCCTCACACATACTGAGTCTTACTGCTAAGAAACTGACTGCTCTTGAGAATGTAGGAAATCCTTTGCTATGTAGGTTCCTTGCCCATTGCTTTCTTGCAAGCTCATATGATTTTACTCACATGTTAAAGCTGTTGTTGACTAGCATCTTTGAGATTTGGTCTATGTTTGTTCCATCCAGGTATGTGGGCAGATCCTTTGTGAAGGGAGGGGGTAGGCCAACTGATATTTTGGAGAAGTTGAATGAAATGGCTGGTTTTGCACCAACAGAGGAGATTCAGCTTTATGAGGTAAGTTCCTGCCTTGCCTGTGAACTCTGTGAACTCTTTCAACTGTAGTTGAGTTCACATCAAACACTGGAGTATGTGATGTGAAACTGATGATGCAGGTCATTAGTGTAGTGTGCAAGTACTTCTGCCAATTCTTGAGAACATTGCCTGAGATTGCATTCTTGCTTCTTCTTTTGCTCAGGAAATCAAATTTGAGCCAAATGTCATGTGTGAGCACATTGATAAGAAATCCACCTTCAAGAATAGCCAGGTAACAATTTCTTCATTGGAGTCTCAATCACTTTCATCATCTTGAATGTATGTAGCACTTCCAGGTTAGGAAAAGTGGATCCAAAAACTCAGGTCTTTCAATCTATGTTAATGACTCCATTGGCTTGATTTCATTATGTGAAGCTCGAGGATGGTGATATTATATGCTACCAGAAAACTGTTACAAGGGAAGAGGAGGAATTGTATCGTTACCCTGATGTTCCATCTTTTTTGGAGTATGTTCGAAATAGACAGGTAATTTTTTTGTGTAGTGCTTTGCATGAGTAGCATCTTGTTTCTACAAACAGTTGAAAGATTGCCTTTGTGGGGACGTGATGAGTTTTCTATGTGTGTTTCACATGCTAGATCTAGGGTTTAAGTTTGTCACTTTTGCAAGATCTAGGTTCTCTTGTTGTTGAATGACATTGCTCTGAACACATGCATCACCAGGCCGTAGACATGATTTGGGGCCTGTGTGGGAAGCTGATGTGCATTTCTGGGTAGCTGAGAAGTTCGCTTTGTGGAACTGATTTATTTTGTTTTAATTTGTGCTTGGTTGATTTTGGATAGGTTGTACACTTTCGGCACCTTGAGAGACCAAAAGAGGATGAGTTCTGCTTGGAACTGTAAGTTCACAGGCCTAACTATCCTGCACTTGTTTACAAAAGGGTCCCCTTCTATATATACCCTGGGAGGCCTTGCCCAAGGATTTAATAGTGAAATGGTCAGATTCCTGTTCACATATCCTTGTGATAAGGGATATATCCCTCATCTGACCTCTAACATATGGCGCATTTAACTAGGATCTCTTATTTTTGGTTATTTAAACTTCAATTTGATGCAAAGATGGCCCTGACATATCCCTCCAATTTCGATTTTGCTTTCATTCACACAATCAGGAAGTTCAGGCAGGAACTTTTGGAGGAATCTTATCAGCATGCATTGAATTATGAGTGCTTATACAACAAGAGTAGACAGGTCTCAGTTGCCTGCCATCAGTTATTGTGCCCATCTGTGTGCTAGTACTGATGCCTACCAGTATGACCTTGGATTCAGATCCAAGCAGCACACATATGATGATGTGGTGGAGAGAGTGGCGCTTCAGGTTGGTCTAGAAGATCCTGCCAAAATCAGGCTGACATCTCACAACTGTTACTCGCAGCAGCCAAAGCCACAGCCCATAAAGTACCGGGGTGTTGAACGCTTAAGTGACATGCTTGTTCATTACAACCAGGTGTCACATGCCTCCTTCACCTAGCATGGAATATAAGTCCTGGAAGTTCTTTAAAAGGAAAGAATAAAAGGAGCTCTTTGTCACAAAAGTTCTCACACATGTAGCAGGCTGATTGAGGCATCCTGTCATGACAACTCTTGTACCTAGTGTAGCATAACTTCTTTGCAGGATTTGTGCTTTTTGAAGTTCTGATATTTGCAAGAGCTTCTTGTGATTTGTCTCTGCTGGTCTGTGGCAATGTGGGCATGGTACAGACCTCGGATGTTCTCTATTTTGAGGCGCTGGATCTGCCACTCCCTGAGCTTCAGGGCCTGAAGACCCTGAAGGTTGCCTTTCATAACAGCAAAACAGAGGAGGTAACCCTACCATTAGACGTGAACCTGACATTTTCTGGGGGTTTTATGTATTGCCTGTGTTAGGTGTAAAGCTTGCTATTTTGAATCACTAGTGGAGCGCAATTGGCTATGAATTGTTTTTAAATGTCATAGGAAGGTCATTCTGGTTACTTTGTGATGCATCTGTAAGTTCACAACACATCAAGAATGTTGGTCCCATGTGATTTAGCAATGGTGCTTTTGTATTTGCTGTCTGTATGACGCATCACAACATCAAGTGCATGACCTTGGCAGCTGTCAGTGCACAATATAAGACTACCAAAGCAGAGCACAGTCGGGGATGTCATCATTGAACTCAAGGGCAAGGTACATGTTTGTTAACAGTAGGTTGTTTAATCTTTAGCTATTTGTGTTTCCCAGCACTGTGTTCTTGGTGAAGATATCATGTCCATTGATCCATTGGGCAAGCAATTAGATTTTTTTCCCCTGAAATATGTGTTATTTGATTAGCCTCTACATATGAAGGGGACATATTTTGTTCACTCTGTACATTTGCATCAACAGCTGAGTATTTTCTTGGCTGTTTGAGAAGGTGGAGCTATCAAGCCCACAGGCAGAGCTGAGGGTTCTTGAAGTCTTCTACCACAAAATTTATAAGGTTTGTAAATATCCTCAGAAACTGGGGCCTTGCATCTAGTTCAGTCTGCTATTCTTCAAGTGTAAGAAGAGCGTCCAGATTCTGAGATGAAGTATCATCCAGCATGATTCTTAGCACAGCTTTTGATGTGCACAGAATTTATATAGTACTGACAATTATAAGAGTCAAATTGCACTTACCTTGGCACTTGGCTGTTTTGAAATGTGAGTCCTAAATTCTGACCTTTAGTTTTTGCCTGTGTGTTGTGGCAGATTTTTCCATTGAATGAGAAGATCGAGAATATCAACGATCAGTATTGGACATTACGAGCAGAGGAGGTTAACACAAAGCTCTTGCTTTCTGCTTATACCTTTAGAGCCAGCCACTCTGTTTCATTGTCAACTTCAATATGTCAGCAAATCTCAAGAACTTGGTCTAAGCATTATACTATGAGAATGAGAATGAGTAGTGAATGTTGCTTTGTGCCTTTGCAAAATTCTTTGTGAACTGCAATACAAGGATCTGTGTCTCAAGCCAGCCTTTAACCTTGGAAATACTACATGGACTGATAATGACACAATGCTAACATCCCACCTGACGTTCAGCACTTATTCCTAATTCATCTTTTAGTGTTTAGTTCACTTGTTCACTTCTGTGTAGCATTTGAGTGGTATTACTACTCCCATACCCACCAATTTTGAAATTCCTGGGATTCTGGGTTTTGAATATGACTTTTAGCAAATGTTTTGTGTGGGCTGTGGCTTGATGTCTCCATGCAGATTCCTGATGAGGAGAAGGAATTGGGTGCCCATGATCGTCTGATTCATGTTTACCACTTCTCACGGGACGCCTCACAAAACCACATGGTTTGATGCTGCTTCATTTCCTAGCATCTGATTTCTGTAGGATGTTGATACCCTTGCTGTTGTTTTAATCAATGCTCAAGTTCACACTAGTCACATTGCAGGTGCAAAATTTTGGAGAGCCATTTTTCTTGGTGGTGCATCAGACTGAGACATTGGCAGAGGTAAAACTGCGAATACAAACAAAGTTAGCAATACCTGACGAAGAGTTCTCCAAGGTCTGTTCTTGATCTTTCCTTGTCAAAGATTTACCCATACCCTTCAATATGTGGATAAAATACTATCCATACAACTCACTTTTTCATTAGCAAGAATTATAGCTAATGCCTTTTAAGGAGGACCGATTCAATTGAATCATCCCTAAATCCATGTCTTTCGCCAGTTCAGGCCAGATTCCAGCAATTCTTTCAATGTAATCATTTGTGAACATTTTCTTTGCAGAAGTTTCATATTGAGCTTCCTATTCCTGAAGTTGACTTAAGAGTGTTGTGCCTATCTATTAATTGTGCTTGCAATGTTGTTGGCCTGTAGTGGAAATTTGCTTTCCTTTCATTGGGACGGCCAGAGTATCTACAGGATGATGATGTTGTTGCAAGTCGCTTCCTGGTGAGTGGACTTTGATATCATTGAGTTTCATGTAAAGCCTTGTATTCATTTACACACTCCAATTATTTCAGACCGTGGGTAGGGGTCTTTTTTGAAAAAATTTTCTGTTTGTCTTTCACCCATAGTGTTGTCTTGTGTGTGTTAACAGAAGAGAGACTCATATGGTGCTTGGGAACATTACCTGGGGTTGGAGCATACTGATTGCACCCCCAAGCGATCACATACATCAAACCAGGTTCTCTTCCCTCTCTCATTTTCTTGGATAAATGGAAAAGTAAAATCTTTAATGTGCAGGATATTCAATTGAGTTGTCACTGGTACTTTCATTCATGGGTAATAGGTTCTGAAGTCAGAGGTCTAAACTCTAAACTCTCTGCTGATGCAATGTTTGAGGTTGCCAGATTCAATAGGCGCAGCATGTGAAGAGAGTTTTACTATGCATCATTTCCTCACAGATGGAGTTCTTTTGTCCACCACCTAGTCATTTTTGCATTTGCCAAAGTATTCCTGAATAAGTTACATTTCAGTGGGCCCTACTCATGCCTCTGACTAACTCTAGCTAGGTTTAACTCTTGCAGAATCGACATAATTTTGAGAAGCCTGTAAAGATCTACAACTGAAGTGGGAATGACTGGAATGCACCACTTTCGAGAGCTTAAAGAAACATGTGGTTGTTTCTTTTTTGTGGGGTACAGGGGAGGGGATTGGGGGTTTGGTGTGAGGAAGGGGGTTAGAGGGAGAGGGGGATGGAGATTAGTACAACAATCTTTTCCTTGCTGTTCTATTTAGCCTGGTTTGATTTTTTTGCAACGCACCTAGTGGCCTGGGTGCTGGGTTGTACAGAGAGCTGCACCCATTGTTTTTTTTGTCATGGTTAGAAATCCTGAATTCTCTAGTCATGCACACGGTATGGAAACCCTACCCCCAAAAAAATGGTTTCTTCAATACTTTGGAGAATGGAGAGTGTGTTCTCCGGTAGTCATCTTGATTATGACAATTCTAGAGTGCATTCTCCCAGAGTATGCAGCATGACTGTTGTGTAAGTGATTCTTAGTGCAGATTGTTTTGCTTCTTTGTGACCAACTTTATATGTTGTGTCAGGTGTTCATCATTTATTCTTTGGAATGCTATGCACAAGTTGATCAAAATTGCCACTCTCAATTGCAGCATGATTTTGAAAGAAAAGTGTAGCACACTTTAGTTGAAGTTGCTAATTATGGGAAAATATGAAGTGTGAAGACACTAAATGGGGGACAAAGAATTCTTATGATCGTGAAAGTTGAGTAAAGTCTTCGCTGAAATTGTACAGCAAATTGTTATGATGATTTCAAACTGACTTTTCTTATTCCACATTGCTTCAAAATTGGTGCAATATGTGGCTATCCTTCTGGGTCACAGTAAGATGGACATTGCCTTGTAATATTCAAACTGCATTCTTGTTCCAATGCAGGGTTGTAATTGCTTATTCCAATGCAATCATGAGCTAGTATGTGTTGGTTTTTATGGATTGCTGCTATAAACTGTTGTCTTGCACACAAATCCTAAGCCCCAAGACAGCAGACCCACCTAAGGTGACCTTTTTCCCCTTCATGAAGTGAAACCTACCAAATCTCTCAACTTGTTCTTGTAGCTTCCATGCCATGTTCAAACTACTAGGATTCATTGGTCAGGCTACAATAAAGCATGGATGCAGGCATAGCTGGAGTGTCTTGAGTTCTTATGTTAGTGGGATATTGAGCTTTCAGGTCTCTCCTTTGAATGAGGTTCACATTGCTGCAGGACAAGCAATTACTAAACATGGACTTCTAAGTTTGGAGTTCTGGATTATACTTTTTGGATGGGATTCCCCCTAATGCTATACTCTTCATTATGTCTCAGTGTAATATGGCCACTGAAATATCCCCTTAAGGCAAGGACTACGCATTCACTTGGGTCTATAAAACATTAGTGTACAGAGATATACATAACTTGGCCCTTTTGGACGGAAATAGGTGATATGTTCATCAAGTTATAATGTGAATGGGTGGGATTTATTTGACTTGGGAAAGGTCAAGATTTGTTTTATACATAAATTATTATTTTTAACTCCCCAATGTTTCTTTTGAGCGTGAAAATTTTTTTGGGACCATGATCCTTACAACTGATGTTTTCTTTTCAAAATTTTGATAAGTTAACCTCCAGTAACTTCTTGCATATCATGTTAAATCCTTCAGGCAAATTGTAATTAAATGTTGGCATACATTAGTAAGCATCAAAGAATTTGGGTACTTAAGTTCAACAATTTCAAAACAAAATACACAACTGTGTTTGAACTTTGAACCTTTTCTGTAAATAGTAGTTACACAGGGCTAGAGTGAACCAGCACCCACCAGTGCACCAGTTGGCCGTTCTGTCCATAGGATGGGCTCTCTTTCTTCATCCGGTTCCTGACCCTGTATTAACTCAACATTGTATCAGTCAACCTTTTTGGGCTGCTAAATTTTGACCCTTTTTATTTTTTGGGTGTTTTTTTCCCAACCCTGACCTTACTACCATCCATTCTAGTCACCCTAATGACCCTAGCTACCCTATTGACCTACATCTTGACTCTACATACCAACCCCTTACCTATCTGTCCTCTATTTTTTCATGGCTAAACCTCTCTTTTGGTTAAACCTTTGTCTTTTGACTCAACTTCTAACTATTTGTGGCTAAACCTATACTCTCTTGATTAAACATTTGTCTTTTGGCACAACTTCTAACTATTCATGGTTAAACCAATATTTCTTGACTAAACCTTTGCCTTTTGACACAACCTCTAATTCTTCTTGGCTAAACCTATATTTTTATGGCTAATCCTTTTTCTTTTGGCACAACTTCTAACTCTTCTTGGTTAAACCTTTTATTTTTGGCACAACTTTTAACTCATCTTGGCTAAACCTATACATCATGTTTAAACCTTTTCCTTTTGGCACAACTTTTAACTCTTCTTGGCTAAACTTATATTTGTTGGCTAAACCTTTTCTGTTTGGCATAACTTCTAATTCTTCTTAGCTAAACCTTTTCTTTTTGGCACAACTTCTAACTCTTCTTGGCTAAACCTATATATCTTGGCTAAACCTTTTCCTTTTGGCACAACTTCTAACTCTTCTTGGTTAAACCTATATTTCTTGGCCAAACCTCCATCTCTTCATAACTAAATGTTTACATGTTAACAAAATCTCTATATTTTTTAAACTAAACATCTATATATTGGCAAAACCTTTATTTCCCAACAAATCTTATATATTTTCTTAGCTAAACCTCTACCTTTTGGTAAAAATTCTAACTTTTCTTAGCTAAATCTATATCTCTTAACAAAACCTCCATCTATTCATGGCTAAACCACTACACATTGATAAAAGTTCTATCTATTATTGATTAAACTTTTACCTCTCAGCGAAACCTTAACCTCTTCCTGGCTAAATTTTTACCTTTGAATAAAACCTTTATATATTCATGGTTAAACCTCTCACTTGGAAAACCTTTGAACTCTTCTTATTTAAACATTTACATCTTGACAAAACCTTTTTTTCTTTTTTGGGCTATAGTTTTATCTCTTAGTAAAACTTATATCTCTTCTTGGTTAACTTCTACAAATTTGAAAAGCTTCTAATTCTTCTTAGTTAAACCTATAACTATTGGCAAAACTTCCATCTCTTCATGGCTAAACCTCTATTTGTTGGCAAAACCTTTATCTTTTCTTGGTTTAATTTTTATCTTTTGGAAGAACTATTTCTTCATGGCTAAATTTATACCTATTGGCAAAACCTTTATCTTTTGATATATATATATATATAATTAAAGACTATTTTTTTGACAAAATATTTTTAAAAAAACATTTGGCTACCCTATTAACATAACCATCATATTAATGTATTTACATTATTGACCTAACTTTTTCCTTATTTGTGTACACTACCTACTTATCATTTACAAGATGCAATTGTTTACCACTATATGATATACAAAATATGAAGGTATTGCATTAAATGAACTTACAACCATTTTAATCATATTTGACCCCTTGATGTCAATAAATGGTAACCGTGAATGCAAATAATGCACATTTGACCAACTTTTGTGACCCCCACATAAGTATTGCATATTTCGGTAGTTATTGTTATAAGTTAAAATAGTTGAACATCCAATAGCAAAATACAATACCCACATACAAAAATAATGTCCTTTCTAATACAATACACTTCAATAATTATTACATATTTTGTGATCAAAATGTAAATAGTTTTTTCTTTTCGATTTTTTAAATTATTTTTCATTGTCTTTTTCTCTTTGAAATTTTTTTTTCTAATTTTGTTTACTTTTTCCGCTTCTAATTTTTTTTCTTGTTATAGATTTTTTTATTATTATTTATCACAATTAATTTTTTATTCTAGTTTTCTATTTTTTTTCTTCGTCATTTTTTTCATTAAACATGCATATTTTATGCCCAACATTTGGGTATATTGCACAAACCATCCAAAAAAACCAAGCGGCATTTTATGCTTCAAATGTGGGTATTGCAAAATATCTAACAAAACTAGTGTTTATTTTGTGACCTTTATGCAAGTATTTCATAATGAACTTTATGTTTTTGAAGTTCTTTGAATACAACATTGAAATATGTTTCAAACTTGTATTTTTAGGGTAAATTTCAACAAAGTATTAATGCAATTCTCACATTCAAAGCATGCAAACATAATACAAACATGAGGTTACAATTACAATAAGACAAGACTTGTATGTATTTGATGCAAAGGGGGGGAATTTTTTGAAGTCTAAGGGAAGGGTGGGCCAATGAAAAGAAAATAAAATAACCCACCTCAATGTTTGGTTTGGTTTAGGTTAAATGGTTTGGGTTCATACCCAAATGGCCAAACCAACCTCATCCCAACTGGTGCACTAGTGGGTGTTGGTTCATTCTAGTTGTTACACAATAGTAAGTACACACACAAATTGAAATTAGCAAATCCAACAACCTCATTGGTCTTTAAAAAAATCTTTAGGACTACACACAATCGTATTTTGCTAAACATTGAAAAAGGTGGTCCCTTTTAGTAATTTCATTGGTCTTTTAAAATTTTAACAAACTTGCCAAACAAAATAACTACCATGAATGACCATTCCTAAGAACGTCATTGGTCATTAGCTTTTTCCTACACACCTACATGGTCTATTCTTAAGACCTTATTAAATTTTGTATACATATACATTAATCTTGTAATTGTTGTTTATATATAGACAAGGCTAAAAACTACATGTTGAATTAATTAATACAAATTAATGAAAACGATCAAGTGGTGTCTATAGGAATTAAATGAATCTTGGGTTAGATGTAAAGTCAGGTTCAATGATACAATGTAGTAATGGAGTTGTGGTCTAAGGACACGGAAATGTGTAAACTATAAAACAAAATCTTGTACAACAGTGGTTAGTGGGCACAAATTTGATATTTTCCACCAATAAAAACTTTTCCATTATATTTTTAGCTCCCTTACCTATTTCAAGAAACTTGTTTTCAACAAGTGGGATTGAAATGCCCTTCTATTTAAGAAATGTCTTAAGTGGATACAAGCTTCATATCAAGACCGCCTTGGTGGGGCATTAAGGCGATATGAGAGTTAAGCTAGAAATGGATCCACGAGGTTTGATTCCTCTAAGAGTCGAAAAACGTTTGGACCTCAAGCTCGAGATGGGTTAAGTTGGAACTTGCATTCCACCAACCAAAGAAGACAACTAGGGATTGTCTATGGGATTATACTACAAGGCATTATCCCCTTAAAACCTTCAATGGACAATTAAGTGTTATCATGGGTCACCCAAGGGGTGAGCCCGTTAAAACATTTGGGATGATTAAGAACTATCATTTTAAAGTTTCAAGGCCCAACTCTTAAAAGAGGGTTGGCCTTAGTTGTCTCAGCTTAAGTCCTTTAAACTAATTTTGGGAGTTGGTCTCGGACGGCCCCTCAAGTCAACCTAGGGCTGATTTGGCTTATGGCCATTTGGATTGACTTTGGGAGTCAGGCCTAGGCTGAATTCAAGTTAGACCAAGACTTAGCCTCGATAACAGGGTCTAACGAGTTTAAGTAGGAAGTTTAAATTTATCTTGAGTGGTCAGGACTTTTGGAGTAACCAAGTGTATTGTGGGGTGCATAAGTAGCTAGGAGCTAAAAAAGTCGACACGAAAGGAGCTTGGTGAAACATGAAGAGCACAAAGGTAACAAGTGGGAAAAGGTGTGTCATTTGGTGTCAGAGTAAGATCTTGATATGGCGAACACAATGATGGGAGAAAAAGGAGTGGTTGGGCCCCTTTGTTGTGAAGTGCTCAAGCTGGACCAAGGTGGAAATGGCAATGGTCAAAACAGAGAAGGTTGCTACAAAGGAGGCTTGCAAGGCCAAGAAGTTTGCCAAGCAAATGGCAATGGCCAAACTAGGCTCTACCAAGAAGCTTCCTAAAACATCGAAAGGTGAAAAGGAAAAGACCTTCAAACCCCTTAACCTTGAAAGAGGGGAAGGAAGGACATCAATGGAGAAGGAGTCTTCGAAGGGGGAAGCCTCCAAAGACAACATCTAAGTGGTGGAACAACTTGGATCCACCTTTGACTCCTCGAAATCAAGTGAAGAGGAAGAAGAGAACCCAAAGGTTGTCAATATTCCGAAGAAGCCAATCAAGGTTTCAAAGCGGATGGAAGAGTTTAAAGGAGCCCAAGAGGCTTTGGAAGCTTAAGCGGCTCAAAAAGCCCAAGTGGCAAAGTAGGCTCGAGAAGCGAGGTTGCAGCTTAAGGCTGAAGGAATCCTCCAAGCTACAAGGGAGGTGGCTTGATTGGAATTGGAAGTAAAATGGGTCAAGGTTAAGGCCCAACAAGTTGAGGATGTTCTTTCTGCATTGTCCATGAATGCCATGGAGACCTTATGGTTAACGAAAGGGAGACCAACATGCAACTTTCTTTGGAGTTAAGGGAGGCTCATAAGGAGAAAGGGGTTGGGCCAAGCGGGGAAGCCACAAAAGCCATGAAGACCAGGACCCTAGATCCTTTCATGAAAAAGGATACCAACGCAAAAAGGGTTAGGTGATGGGCACTTCAAGTGGAGGCCTATTTTGAATCCCAAGTGATCAACATGGATGTGGATTGACTTAGGTTGGCATAGTCTCTTTTGAGAAACCATGCCTTGGAATCGTGAACAACACAAAAAGATGCCAAGCCAAACCTAATGGGGAGTTTGCTTTGGAATGCGTTCAAAGTTAAGTTGAATGAAAGGTTTACCTTTCACAACTAGATTAAACTTGTGCCAATCCAATGGACTTGAAGCAATGGGAAGGTATGTTTAGACCTCTGCAACCTTATTAAATTTCATTCTAATGAAAGAAGAGTACGCACAAAAGGTGGCTTTCCTACATGGCTTACAACCTTGGGTTCACAATGCCATCTTGTAGACAAATGAGGTCCACACAACATGCCAAGAGATGATGAAGGTTGCAGAATGCATGGAAAATGACTCCATGCATAAGAAGGCGGGAACACCACTAGTTTTGTAGCTCACCATGAAGGTGAATATTGGAAATGTAGCATAGGTTGCAAGGTGACGAGTTGGGGCACTTTTCCAAGGACTGTGAAAAGGTAAGATAGGAATGGGCACAAGTGGGGTTTGTTATAAAAGCAAGTGTGGCCAAGTTGGGCCCCAATTTAACCATGTTTAGGTTCAAGGTAGGAACTAATGGGGTGTTGTGTCTTTTGGATTCAAGAACCACACATTCATTTGTGAACCCAAGTCCAGTAAAGCAATTTGGATGGGTGGCCACAAAGGTGGCCAAACCCATCAAGGTCCACTTAACACAAGGAGCCATGACACTAGCAAGCGAGGTGGTGTTGAAGGTCATTTTGGAATGTGGGAAGGCAAAGTTTGCAAAGAATTTCATGGTTTACACCTTAAATGGCATGGAGGCCATCTTAGGGAACACCTTTTTAAATGTCTACCTTGTAAATGTTTTGAAAGGAAGCTCTAAGTTAAAAGTCATTTGCTAGGCTAAGAGATAGGTCTATTAGTTTAAATATCATACTACTTTAACTAAGGTAAGTATTCATTTGGTCTCCTTGCAAAAATTGCAAGATATTTCATTTTTAATTTTTATGCATGTGGATGAATCTAATGCCAATTCTAAAACCAAAGGAGCTAAGTTTTGGCCTACTTGTATTTCCAACACAATAAATAAATTTTTGGATGTCTTAACAGACAACCTCCTTAAACATCTACCTCTTTATTGCAATGTGGACCATAAAATTGAGGTGGTGCCTGGGTTCCCACCGTCTAAGCCACCTTACTAGCTAAATAAAAAATAGTTAGAAGAGTTCAAGGCTCAAATAAATGACTTAATGGAATGAGGACACATTAAGCCAAACAAGTCACCTTATGGCTTGCCTATCTTGTTTGTGGATAAAAAAGATGACAAATTATGCATGTGCATAAATAACCATGCCTTGAACAAAATCACCATTAAGAATAATTACCCCTTGCTTCGAATCGATGATCTCTTTGATCACCTAAATGCGGCTTCTTATTTTAACCGAATCGACTTGAAGTCAAGCTATTATCAAATCTATGTGGAAAAGATGGCCATGAGGACAAGATATGGGGTGTGCAAGTAGCTAGGAGCCAAAAGAGTTGAGGTGAGAAAAGCTCGATGAAATGCAAAAAACTCAAGACGACAAACGAAAAAAGGTGTGTCAAGGATCTTCTGCGGTGGAAGCTACCAGCCAGGCTATACTAGCATCTTCTGACCAGCGGAAAGTACCAGCCAGCATGTCACTATTTCTATAAAGTGGAAAAATCCCACCTCTGGTTTACATAGGAAAAGGACCAGAGTACAGGCCCTTCCGGGATTTTCGACCTGAGGGAAGAGCCTGTACTCAGGCCCTTCTCCAGGCCCTTCCGTGATTTTCGACCTGTTATCTCGGCCTTGTGCACAGATCTCAAATCAGGGAAGGGCCTGTACTCATGCCCTTCTCCTGTACTTAATGTGATCCTTCTTTCCACGAGCTTCATTCAAGATGGTGGTATCATATGCTGGGTGGGACAGTGGTGAAAGAGTTTGTTGAAAGAGTTTGTTGACTGTCTGTCTGGCTGGCTGTTTTTTTAAACTACCGTTGGATAATTCTGAGATGTGGCACAGCAAACAAACTGTGGCAAGGATTTTTGAGCCCTGCCCCCGCAGGGACTATCGCATTGGATCCAGTGGTTTGCAACTTTTACCTTATTTGAACCCATTTCATACTCTGAAAACTGGTTCTATCAATGATGGTGTTTACACTTGGGAGGAGCGACTGTAATGATGACAGTGTTCATTCATACTGCGGAAAATGAGATTTTTTTAATGTTTTGTTGAAAGCGTGATTGCAGTATATGGATCGAATTTTTTTATGATAATGTATAATATTATATTAAAGCATACATTCAGTGAAGATTTTATGAATGTTTCATTTTATTAATTTATAAATATGAAATTTTCTGAATTTTTTTTTTAAAGTTTACAAAATCTAAATTTCTTGAATGCATAATATTATGTTATTTTCTTTTTGCAATAGATTTTTTTATTGAGTTTTAATGTTATGTAAATAATAAATGCAACACCTTTGTGCAATAAACACAAACCCATCAAATTAAAAATTCACATAATTTATAATATAATTTTTTTAAATGAATTTTTATAATCTATAGGTAAATTTTATCATTTACGTTTTACATTATATAAAATTTTATTCATGATATTATGAAAACAAATTTTCATCTAATTCTTTTCAAAAATCTATACACACATGCATGCACAGAAACATATATACTTTTGAAAACATTTTTTAAAATCTATAGGCAAGGCTTGCATGTTTGTGATGCCTTGATTGTGGATGACTTCATTTTGGGTTTGACACAATTGGTGATTTTTGGTGTATTCCTTTAATGACAATTTTTTGTGATGCAGTGCATAATAACAATGATAATTTTTGTCCAACTTGGAGACAATTTTGATCAATATTGATGATTATTTATTTAAAGCTGTTCAGCATATTTCATTCACCAAATAGTTCATTTAAAAAAATTATGGAAGTTTTAGAAGGAAAAATAAGTTCAAATGAATGCAGATAAAAGAAAAATTTATCGATATGTTAAAAAAACTCCTAATTTTATACTTGGGGTGATATTTTATGACAAACTTAATAATAAATATCATTATTGGAAAAATACTTTTCACGATTTTTTAAAATAAATATTTACTACTAATTAGCAACATGACAACTAACTTATTCTAGATCGCTTTTAGTGCACTTACAGTGAAAACCTTGCCCCAACTCAGACAGTGAAGCAAAGGAAATTACTGCTGATCAAAGTGGAGGGTTTGAACAGATTCTCAAGCTCAACCATGCTGAAGAGTTCTAAGCAGGATCATAGCTCATTGACAAACTTTGATATCACTATACCAGAATCCAATCATCTTGAAGGAAGTTATAAACCAAGAAGCCTGATCATTCAAGATGATGAGTCTACACAGAACTATTGACATTACGCAAAAACTTCTCCAGAAAATGACAATTGCTTGTCAAACCTCTTCTGAAACCAAGAATGAATGGACAGAAACCTTTCTGATACTGCAGCATTCTAGTGGAGATATAAAATGAAGCATTCACACCTTTAAGTGAACAATGGGTGGCCAAAAGAGAGAAGGTAACAAAAATCAAAAATTGTGTTCATAAGGAGATACTGGAGTGTTGCTGCAGGAAGGAAGCAGAGCACAGAACAGAAGTCCTGCTCGAGAAAAAGTGCTGCAGTCATTTGGAGCAACATCTGCTTGTGTGACCTCACTTGTGGCCCCAACACATATCAATGGTATTCAGAATCAATTCAGCACTGCCCTCATCATGGTAATGGTGCGGTAGAGTAAGCAGAAGATGCCCAACCATGTCCAAAACAATGCAACAAATTGAACAGGACACACGAAAAAGCACAGTGAACAACAAGCAGTGAAAGAATGGCTCTGAATGCTCTAATCCAGCTAGCATACATAATCTTTACAACATGTCAAATGACTGTTTACAACCATCAGCATGATGTGAGCCTAGCAGAGACTTAAGAACATTAACAATGACAAATTTAATCTAAATTTGCCCACAGGTGGGGGGGTGAGGGGGTATCCTCACCCTTGCAAGACCAATCAGGTCCACAGCCACAGAAATCTTACATAAAAAAGTTACAAGTGAGATTGATGACAATGCTATAAATTCTCTTTGTCAGATGATTGAAGAGTTTTGAAGTCAGAGACTGGTGGATGCATTGGAAACTTCAAGGGTACTGAGCCATTGGGTGGTTGAGGCTTCTTCTCCCAGCCAGCCTCCAGTGGAGCTAGTACCTTGTTCTGGCTCAAGGGATTTAGAGGAGCACGCCTTAGAGTAAAGCCTGATGTGTTCCGATTGTTTGCGCTGAAGGAACTTGGTTCAGTTGCTGCAATTCCACTGTGTGGCTTCATCCATACCTGAATTGAAACTTTTCTTTCCATCAATTTGATCCCCAGAGGTCATTTCCTTGTTATTAAAGCAGCAACCAGCCCACCTAGCCTGAATAGAAGGGCCTATGACTACTGCAAACAAACAGACTGTGGCCCATGCTGCTGACAAACAGATTTCTGTGGGCATCAAGAGACAATTGATTCACAGGTTATTCTTGTTCAGTAGTTGAAGACATGCAACAAAGTTGATATTGGGGAGCATCTCAGATGAGGCATACCGGGAGTGTTGAGGCATCCTGACAGGAATTGAGACTTGCCAATGGTGGTTGAGGATCTTCAAAAGCATTGGACTGGTAGATGCTGCCTCCCCAATTTCTTGACATACGCAACTTCTTGAACAGTCTGTCACTCTGCAGTCAACAGGCTATACTTGATGAGATTGAATGATCATCAAAATGCTGATATTGGATGCTCTTAATTACACCAGAAAGTGCCACCATGACTAACTCCTAGATGCGAAACTAAGATTTCCTCTCCAGGCTATGACTTAGAAACTTTTAGACAGGGTCTATCCATGAATGTCAATGTGTGCGGCAAGACTTTAGCAGCACCCATCATAAATTGTTCTGGCCTGAAAATGCAGATTCATGCCTTGGTTGTTTCATTAATTAGCCAAATATCATGCAAAGGGTCATCAGAGGTTTTCAGATTTTGAAAATCACACTAAGTGCTGTTTGAAGGGCCTGTAAAACTTCTTCTGTTACAATCCGAAATTGCCAGATGAGAAAATTAGGTCACAAATGAATAGAACATACCTGCATCTTAAGTTCCTGGACAGATTTTCCTGCAGAAAGTCCACCTGCCATTTGGCTTTCCTTTTTGCGCCTGGCTGGTAATGTTGGCACCACAGTTGCTCCAGGTTTCTCTTCACTTTTGACCTCCACCATTTCAGAAGTAGAATCCAACTTGAGGTTTGCATTCTGTCCCTCTGGCTTATCTAAACCAGCCTGCAATAGAAATACTTGTTCCTCAGTGTCCAACACTAAACACTATGAAATGGGGATGTTTGAGAAAAGATCAATGGCTCTTCTGATTCCTTAAATGCATGTGGTGATAATGCACAGAGGTACTGCTACTGCCTTAATCTGAGTCTATACAGACAAAACCTGAAGCTTATCTGAACTGAAGCATTTATACGGTCCAAACAGCCAACCAATACAAGCATGCTGAATCAAACCAGGATATGCACCAGCAAGGTCACAATGAGTACCTTAAGATTAGTTACAGCTGCTTCTTTTTCCTTGGGGACTTCTTGAATCTTTCTGGACTCTTCCTGATTTGCCTGTAATAAAAAAAAAATTTAATGGTCAATGATTGAACTCATGATCTCAAACATTGACCAAAGCCAAAATACTCAGAACTTTTAATGTCTACATCTTCAATCTTATTGATGCATGACACGTTCTCAGGGAGGTTTGAACTGTTGCATCATAAATCATTAATGATGTATAGCAGAAACAATGTAGAAGCATCTCTCAAGTGCCTGCACTAAAGAAAATTTGGCTCTGAGAACAGCCAAACCTTTTGCTTTTCTGCCGCTTTCCTCCCTTGCACCTGCAAGGCATCTTTCTGCGAGATGACCTCAACCAACTGCTTTTGTCTCACTGGATCATCCTCTTGTCTTGTCTCTTTCTTCTTCGCCATACGAAGCTCACGCTCACAGTTTTTACATCGCCTTCTGCATACATGGGAGAGAGATTATGAAACCATTTAGAGATGTGTAGGGCTGACTATAAAAAAATTTGGGAGCATCATCATTTTCCACACAGGTCCAGAGAGGGTTACCTTAGATTCTCAAGTTGCACATGGAGCTCTTTGACTTCTAACCTAGCCTCTGCAAGACTGGATTCTGCATTCTGTTGCCTTTCTTTGAGCTCTAACATGTCCACCTCTGCATCTTCCCAACGGCCTTTGAATACCTCCATCCGGTCACATACAGCATCAAGTCCTACTTCAAGTTTTAAGTTTTGAGTGAAGTAGTCATCATTTTCCTGCACTCAAAGTGGAGTATAATTATGATATTGAGGGGCTACTCATCCACAACAAAACTGTGTAAAGGGTTTAATTTCTCCTAAATGTTTTATAAAACCCTTCCAATTTTGCCTGTCAAATTTAACTATTATCCCAGACCTTTTCAAGATGAGCTCCTTTGTCTTGTGCTAGGTTGAGCTCCTTCATGCTGTGCTCCAGCTGGCTATTGACCTCCTCAATTCTGATAGCACATTTAAACATCCTAAGAATAAGTAATCAGAAAATGGTGAAATGCAAAAGTGGGCAATAAAAGCAGTTGATATTGTCAACCTGAAACCTCTGCTGAGAAAACTGAATGATGTGTAAAGTGGATACTGTCTCTAACCGTGAATTCAACTCTGTGATCTGCAATCTCAAATCCTTCTTCTCTGAGCTAACTTTGTCTAATTGTGCTTGAAGCTCATCAACTTCGAAATTAAGTATCTTGATCTTCATTCCAGCATTATCAAGCTCTGACAAAAGTGATTCCTCGACATCCATGGCATTGCTCAGCTGCATCTGAAGCTTTTCCACCTGTTAAGGAACTGAAAGGTGAGAACTCACCAGTTGGAGCATCTGTCTTATGTCTGTCTCAATGCATTGTAAAATCCACAACAGTGAAGATACAGCAATTAGAGTTCAAAAGTACAAATGTGAAATGGCACAATCAAACAGGATTTTTGACAAAGTCAAATGTTTCCCACTCAGAGAATGTCAGTTGGAAGTTCATCTATACAATTGAAGTACAATGTCACTGGTGAAGTTTGACAGCATACCTGCTTTTCAGCCAGTGAGGCTGCCTCCTCTTTATTTGTACAGTCAGCCTCCAGTTTAAGAACATACTCCTCAAGTTCCTGTTGCTTCTCCTCCTTCATGGGAAATAAAAAGTCAGGCTACAAGTGTCCCACAAAGCACCAAAGCAAGAATATCAATAAACTAAAACAACCACAGTAGACAAATAATCAGGACATGGATGTCAGGTCTGATTGATAATCAAAAAATTGGAACCTACCAGCACAAGAATGTGTTCAGCATGTGGAGTTTGAAAAATGTCAGCCCTACTTTGCTCCAGCATCTCATTCAGCTGTTGTATCTCCTCAGACAGCTTCATCCTGGCATCATGTTCTTCTTTTATTGTGGACTTTGCAAGAACAATCTGCTCTTCCAGCTTTTTGCAATTTATCTCCCAACTCTCACATTTCTCTTTCTCAATAGCAATCACTTCCTCCAGCTTCCTATGGTACTCTTGATCAGACTCCTCAGACGGCTTCATCCAGGCATCATGTTCTTCTTTCATTGTGGACTTTGCAAGAACAATCTGCTCTTCCAGCTTCTTGCAATTTACCTCCCAACTCTCACATTTTTCTTTCTCAACAGCAAGCACTTCCTCCAGCTTCTTGTGGTACTTTTGCTCATCATCAAGAGCTGTTCGCAACTCCTTCACCTGCACCACACACTGCTTTAGGTCTTGGACATCTGAACATGCAAAACTCTGCACAACTGAAAATTGAAACCTAAACACCACATAAAAATTTGGGAAAACTCAAGGCGCCCACCTGTTGCTCAAGCAAAAGTGAGTTCTCAGCTGTGTCATGCAGGGCTTTCTCCAGCTGACACACTTGTTCTTGGAAATAATCTTTTGTTGTGACAGCAGCTTCTTCTACTTCCTTGAGCTGTTTGAGAGCATACTTGTTAGCAAAATAATTCATAAACACCTTGACATTCTTTGCATGCAATAACACCAAGCCCCCAATAAACAATTGGTTTGTTGTGCAATTTACTTCATTTGCACTTTTTAGTTGCAGAGAAGATCACACCTGTTTCTCATTATTGAAAGACTTTATGGCAGTATCCTCAAGTGCTTGCTCCAGTTTCATCACCTGTTCTAGTACACGGTTTTTGGCAGCAACTTCATCTTCATAAGATTGTTGGAGCTGATACAAATCAAAGAATGTGTCAAAATCTCATGGCAAATGTCGTCAGATGAAGAGCATGGCAAACACAGATTCTCAATACAGAACAGATCTGGGTAATCAACCTGTTCAAGCTGGTTGTGAAGTTTTGTTATCTCCTGGCCAAGTCTTTGGCACTCTCCATCATGACTGTCTTTCAGTGATGCCCATTGTGCTTTCTCCTCTTCAAACTCAAAGTATGCATCTGTAAGTTCCTGCATGCATATACCCACCATTTGAATTTCAGGAATTGGATCTTCAAGGATAAATTTTAACTTCTCAGTCCTGAAAACTTACATGTGGAGAAATATTAATCTTAAAATGAAGTGCTGAAAACTTCTCCTTATTTCCAATTTAAGTCAACCTAAATAAAGTTGAGATATGACATGATACTAAGGTTATAGAGATGCCAAATCTGAAACATGACAAGTTTCAGGAATGATGTGCTTATCTTTGTGCATTGCATTCTAAGTACAGGTACTGTGACAGCTAATCAGCCTTGGAAATTGCTGTCACAAGTATGAACACAAGTTCGATAGATGGATTCAAAATGAAACTGTTGTAGTAAGAAATTCCTTTGGCGATCTAACAAAAAGAAAGACTTGCTGAAGCTTGCAGGGCCAAAGAAGCCAGTCCATCAAACACCCAGTACCATCAAGGGAACAGCTAGAACCATCCACAGTAATTCTCTACCTAAAGATCCATGAAGTTGCAGAGAAATCTCCACAACAACAATTAAAGGTAACACGACAATGAGTGTAGTCATAACCTCATGAGAGTCGCTCATAAAGTGACAGACCATCACCTTCATCACGAACGGCAGTGATGAGCTGCCATGACTACCCACTGAGTTCATCAGCTCCCAACAGTGGGTGTAGATAATTCTCTACCTAAATACTGTTTTGAACCCTTGAAATTAGAATTATCTGTTTGTATTCACCTTAATCAAGGTGTCATTCTTCAATGAAAGCTCCTTTGTCAGGTTTTCAGCGTCTTTTAATGCTGTTTCACAAACCTGCAACTTCTGCACCTGGATCAACAAGAAAAGTGTTATCAAGAGCACATGTGACATGATGTCTATTCTCCACAAAAATGAATTATGAATTGAGCTAGTTGCTTGACCTGCAAAATCACTTTCCCCCCAAAAACTTGATAAGGACTTCATTCTTGTAAAATTCCAAACAATATGTGGGTGGTCAGTCACTGACACTAATAACAGTAAAGATGTGATCTCAGCCTCTGAAGAAATCAGTACCAGTGACAAATGTACAGCTTGTAGAGCTTCTAAATCACCAACAGTGACCCTCTGCTGTTCCAAAGCCACTTTTAATTCTTGAGCAACCTTCTCCATGTTGTGAACTGCAGTTTCTTTTTCTTGACCCAGGATAGTAATTGATTTCTCTGACTCAGCTAGTTTCTCCTTGAGAGTAATGCAGCCACATTCCATTTCAGACATTGCAAACTCAAGCTTTGCATATGAGTCCTGCCAGATAAAGCACACTCCCCAATAAGATAAAATGGGAAAGCTAACGAAAGAGAACTGGGACATTAAATACATAGAGCACTTGTGGCATGGACAGTCAACCCACATCAAGCAACAGTAGTACAACCAGGTTAGAATCTATTGGACAAAACAATGGCTACTCATGTTGACCCCCAAATAAACACAGAGATAAAAACACATACCTGCAGAAGTTGCAGGTCAAAAGAAGATTTCTCAAGTTCCACAGTTTTCATCTGCAAGGCATGTTCTGCAGATGACAACTGAGCCTTGGTTTTGGTCAGGCCAGTTGCAATGGACTCCCTCCGTTTATCAACAATAGACTCACGCTTGTTGAGCAAAACTGTGCTCTGTCGCAGCTGCTTTATCTCACGATCTATGTTCACTTTCTCAGCCTGTAATCCCGAAAACCAGCAACATATATCAGCATAGAAGTATCAGGACAGAGGAAACACATATGAGCATAACTGAAGCAAAGAATCTGGAGACCTGAAGACATGATTGTGTACTGAGCTGAAAGCCACATGAAATTTACTCATGACAAATTATACCTCAAGTTTGCTTTTCTCAACCAGGGTTGACTTAAGCTTTGCCTCAATGTCTTTCATCTTGATTTTTAGCTTCTCAAGCTCCTTTGCCAGCCCATCACGTTCTTTCTCCAAAGTAGCTGGGGCTGACTTGGCAGCATTCAACTCCTTGCGGAGGGCCAAGATGTCTGACCTCAATTGAGCTGCCTCTGTGAAATGTAACTGTTGCTGCACCTGGAAACAGATGTCAAAACAAACTCATAATTTCTTAGCACAAGTTGATGGTGTGTAGGAAAGTCATAGTTTGGACAGGTGGCAAATGCTTCTCCAGAATAAATAAGTGGACCACCTGTATCAACAAGAAGCATGCTAGTGAACTATTTTGACTTCTGCAAGACTTACCTCCTGTTTGCTAGTTGCTTCTGTCATAGCTGCTCTTTGTGCCAGCAGCTGAGCTTCCCCCTCTGCCAAGGTATTCTCCATTGCACACTGCAATTAAAAGTGTCCTTTTTGTGTTACACTGAATTTATAGATTTCAATTGGGCCTCACTCTTAGACAATGTCAGGCAAAATCTGAGAGTGCACCAGTAAAAGTGTAGACATCACACTGCATCCCTACAAATGGATAAACTGTTACATTAGACTAGCAAGATCATGCCAGACCCACCAACCTTTTCAACTTCCAGCTTCGCAAGCTTCTCTTCTAGTAATTTTCTCTCTTTAGAATTCTCCAACAGAATAGAATGGACACCTCTCAACTGTTCTTCCCGATCATCAATCTCTGAGTTTGCATGAGTAAGTTTACTTTCTAACTCATGCAGCTCCAATTGCTGTCTCTCAAATTCAAACTTGAGAGCCTCAAACTTCAAGTTTTCATTTTCAAGCTTGGATATCATATCTGTCTGCTGGCTTTCTTGATTCTCCATCTTTTCAGTCAGAACATTAATGTCTTGTTGTAAAACTTCAGATGAACTTATCAATTCATCTCTCTCTCCCTCAACTTCCCTTAGAGTGGACTGCTGCAGCTCCTGCTTGTTCAAAAGGACAAGTTTCTCTTCAGAAATTTTGGAAACAGATTCCTCCAGTTCATGAACCCTGACTGCCAACTCTTGCTTTGTAGCAGCAAATTGTCTTTCCAGGTTCAGCATGTCCCCAGTTAGCACCTCAAGTGTTGCATTTTTCTGAGATAGAAGTGTGTCCATTTCTGCAATTTGAGCCCTAGAACTACTACACTCAGAGCTTGCCAGGTCCAGCTTCTTCTGAATCACTTGAAGCTCACAAGTTCTGCTCTCCAAATCCGCATTTGCAGCAGCTGCTTGTATTTTGAAATTCGTAATCTGATGTTCAAAAAATTGCTGTTTTTCCTCTCTCTCAGACAACATCATTTGCAATTCCTTTATGACCACTGCAGCTTGAGCATCTGCAGATTTTGCTAACCCCAACGCACTAACTGCTTCCTCATTCTCCTGCCTCTGCCTCTCCAACTCTTCATCAAGAGCTTTCAACTCTTCTTGAGCCTCATCATTTTTTTCCTTGAATGTGATTCTTTCTTTCTCTGCAAAAGCTAGCGCTGCTTCCATTGTGTCCTTGTCTTTCAGAAAAGCAAGCTTTTCCTGCTGTAGTGCCTCCAATTGTGCTTTTGCACCAATATTTTCTGCACTTATAGCTTCAAGCTCCTGAGAAAGTGAAAGCATGATTAAGGATGATAACTACATCTTTTTTGGACAGGTATGTTAAAGACTACTTGAAAGTTGAAGAGCCTCCCTAAGTTGGCTCTAGACATAATGCAGTGAAAAGGAAAAACTCTAGCAGGAAAACACTTTGGCATGCACATAGAGAGCTGTTCAATTTCATCATGTACAGTTCTTCTGGCACATAGTTAAAAAAAGGCTGCACAAAATCCAGCATGTCATGAGGGTCCCCTTCATTTTGTAGATACAATGGGAAGGTGCTGGTCTGTAAGGAATACTGACCTGTGTCAGCTTCTCTATCTCTCTGGCAGCTTCAATGGCCAATGCTTCAGCACTTTGTAGAGAGGCTTCACTTTTATCAAGTTTCTCAACCTGTTGTCCATAACTAAGTTTCAGTTAGGTGTAGGGAAACAGCATGAATTGGAGAAGTAGAACATAAAGATACCTCCTCTGCCTGACATGTGGGACCATGAAGTTTCAACCAGAACTCTCTGTCCATTTTGTGGATTTTCATGCCAAATTTTGGAATTCATGCATACAAGGACCAATTCAAGAATTTATCAGCCACCATCATGGGAGTGCCTATACTTCATTGACGCTTGTTCACATACCAGTAGGGCATGTTCATGTTCAAGAACTTCAAGTTTAAGTCTGAAAGATGCTGACTCCTCAGCTGCCCTCTTTGCAGTCTCTGTTGCTATTTCCTTTTCTTGGTTTAGAACAGCTGACAGATGTGCAGACTCGGCAAGTTTCTCTTCCATGGACTCCGTAACAGCTGGTGCCTCACTCATTAAATGCTTATGCATGGTATTGGAGTCCTATCATGAACACAAAAGACATCAAATATCTTTTGGCATGTTCCCTTGAACAAAATAACAGACACATTCATGTGATTCAACATAACATAGTCAAAGAAGAAAGAGTTGGCATCACACCTTAAGAAATTGTAAGCCTGCATCCTTCTTTGATTCCATAGGCTTCATCTCAAGTGAGTATTCAGTGGCAAAGAGCTGGAGTTTTGTGTTACCCAAGTCTCCATTGATAGCATCATGACCTTCTACAGCTGCAAGACATCTTTCCATTGCATCCTGACACAAAAATTTGCACATGAAGAAAAGATAAATGTTACTTTGATCACAGAAAATTTGATGCATTCATCAAATAATATAAATTACTACATCTGTAGGAGGAATTTCAGGCAGGTGTAAGACCTTTTGTGCTTCCAGTTCTGCAAGCAAGAGCCTGAGAAAATTCTGTTCTTCAACTTGTGCAGTCAATTGGATTTGCACATCTGACAGCTCTTTGCACACTTTTTCCTGCTCAGAAAGTGCGAATTCTAGCCTCCTCTCAGCTTCCACAAGCTCCTGGCTTTGGCTGTCAAGTTCTCGACAAAGGCGTCCAATCTCTGCCTCTGCTTGCTCACTTTTTTTCATCAAGGCCTCTCTCTCTCCCACAACAACTTGAAGACAGTTTAACAAATCTTCCTCCTTTTGTTTGAAAAGAAGCTTCTCTTCAGCATGCACACGCTGGGTCATGTCCCATTCAGAAGCCCTTGCTTGCAAAGCAGTTCTACTTGACTCATTTTCAGCTTGAATAGCTTGCAACTTTTGCTCAAGCATCTGGTTTTCTGCCTTCTTTTGAGCCAGGAAAGAATCCATGGCTCTCAGTTGCTCAACCGCTCGAACATTGTCAGACAGTGCCAACTCCAGTTTTTTCTGAGATTCTTTGAGTTCTTGCCTGTGCATTCCTTGAAGGCGATCCATGTCAGCTTTGATCTGCTTAGTTGTCTCTATGAGTGCATCCCTCTCCCCCTCAAGCACCTGGATCCATCCCTGCATTGTCTCACCCTTCTGAACAAGGTGTGCCTTCTCAGTTGCAACTTCTTGCTGGGCTTGTTCCAACTCGAACAGATAAGGTGCAAAAAATTGTCTGATCTCTCCTAATGATGCAAAATCTGTTGTTGACATGATGGCCTCCACTTCACATTTTAGTTCATCAATGGAGGACACCAACTCCCTTTGCACCTCCACTCCTTTTTCATTTTCCTTTTCCAGGCTTTCAATCTTCTGCAAGGCCAAGTTGAGCTCATATTGTGCAGCTGCAGCTTCTTTCATTGATTCATGGAGCTCTTTCTTCACCTGGTCACAAGCAGAACCAGCTTATGGTCAAGATCTTTAAAGCTTTCTAAGGTGCAGCCATGAACTGTCTGAGAGGGTACCATAGGAAGACCCTACCTTATCCAGAGAATCTTCTGCAGCAGTTGCCTGGACCTTAACCTGCTCTGTCAGACTGCCTAGCTCCTGCTGCATGGAAATTTTCTCCAGTTCCAGGTTTTGAAGCTGCACAAATGCTGGCTCAGAGATTACACCTCACAAGGAACCAAGTCCTCAGTCTTGACATCAATCAGTTGGAGTTATGCTACTCATCATCAATCTGTAGTAGACAAGAGTTACAAACTCTTAAGGAATTGCCATCTACCTCTTCAAGATACTCTTGTGCAGTTGTTGCCTGACACTTTGCCTGCTGATTGAGACCACCCAGATGATGCTGCATGTAACTTTTCTCCATCTCAAGATTCTGAACCCGGTCACATGCAATTCAAGGACTTTTGAGAGGAATGATCTTGTTGATCATTGGACTTACACTAAAGAGAAGTGACCAAGAGCTCTGCCTTGCTGAGCTTGTTGTAGACCAACAAACTGTTCTTGCCAAACACCTCACACTACATAAGCCCTGTGGAAACAATAAAAAGGACTAAACAAAGTATTTGAGAAGGTTATTCAAGTGAAACCTCCTGTCCATGCATTTATCACCTTGCTGCCAAAACATAACCAGGAACAAACCTGTGCTCTGAGCTGTTTGAACCCAGAATCAACATCAGAACCATCCAAGCTTCCAACTCTTCTCTCCACCTCAGGAACTTGCTGGTATTTATCATCCAGCTTTCGGGCCTTGCTTGCAGCCATTTGGGCATGTGCCAATTCCTTCTTCAACTCCTCAATTTCAATCATCTTCTCCCACATCTGCCAAAGAGATATGAATTCCCAGCAGTTACACCAGTTGACAGCTGAATATCAGGCAACTGAGCAGTGGACAAGAACAGCTCAAGCATTGGAACAAAATACAGCACCAATAGAAGAACAGCAACCTGACATGGCATAGAAAGTGTGCTCCTAAGGAGCTATTGCACTCACCTTAATTTCATTGTCACACTGGAGGTCATCATATTGTGCTTGCAGATTACTGATCTCCTGCTTAAGCTGCAAAATTGGCACCCGATCATCACACTGAACTATACAAGGACTTTCTCCACAGCATGTTCCTCCACTTCTCTATGTCATCTTGGAATATAACTACATTCTCCACAAATCCCTAAAGTCTATGATTCAGAATGAAAGTGTTTCAACTGAATAGTCCTAAGAGCTTCAGAACAGTTCTTTCAATCACATGAGAAATGCCTCAGCAACCCAACATATGAATGCAAATAGCTCAGATTAGGCTGCTTTTGCAACACAGAGAAGGATTTGCAACGCACTTCCATGGTGGCCTCTTTGTCTGCTGCAGACCTTCTTCTCCGTTCACCTACATGGAGTGTAGCACTCAAGAAAATATCATCAGAGTCATGACTGCCTTTTAGAGTTTCAACACCCCCATTGTCCTCCTCTTTCCAAGATGAGAACATGGTGTCTTCTTCCTCACAAAGCTTCTCAAATGGAGGTGGCAAATACTGCAACCTCTCCCTCCTCATTGGAAGGACCGACACACCAAAAGGTGCCCAAGGAACCTCCTTTGAGAATGGCCTCTTCATCTCCTGGTGCTGCAAAAGATAAATAAAAAGGATTAGCATTTGCATGTGCACCAAAAGTATCTCTACATTCTGCCATCAGGAAAAATAAAATGTGTTCACTTCACAGGAAGCTATTTATGCAGTTGCTACCAGCATTCAACAATGAGCTAAATTGTGCAGCTACTAAAGCTTCTGCAAGAGCACCAGTCAATGAGGCAGCTGCAATTCATGTGATGTAACAGGCTCACCTCAACATCATCTGGAGCCTCTGCAGGAATTCGTGGGCACCATGTTTCACGGCGATTGTTCTGGAAAACACCAGAAAGATGGAACTGCTATGAGTGAATCTGTATGCAGAGAAGGGCATGATACCAGTTCTGTGCTATTACAGCTGATATATCCATAGAAATGCAAGTGCAATAGGTTCCATGTTATTGGCACAAGTGGTGAACCTTTTTGCTGCGCTTATCAAAGTCTCGATCATCCACAGCAGAGTTAATAACCATGGTGCTGAGGTTTTCAATTTTCTGTTCCTGCTCCTTCAACCGCCGCTCACGCTCTGCCTGTGCCTTCTTCTCTTCTTGCAGCTCCAAAGCCATTCTCTCCCTATCAAGTTCAGTCTGAGAGCCAGGGCCAGTAATGTGACAATCAATATGCTGTTCCCTTGTCATACCAAGTCACTACAATATTTCCAGGAAATGAATCATCTACCCTCCAAACACCCCACACGCTGGTCAAAAACTCAGAGCTGATTGGAAGTCTATGACATCCTTACCTTCAGCAAAGCATTTCGGAGGTTAAGAACCTCCTCCTCCCAGTGCTCTGAGTGTGATTCCTGTGATCAGAAGAAACACAAAAAAGACAATTCCCAGATCAGGTGTCATGTCAATTAGGTTGCAGTGAAAAGTCCACAGTGACACTTTGAAGGTACCCAGTCTGTCAGTTCCAGTAAAACCAAGACTAACAAGACAAGAATGCAGATGGTCATGACCTTTTATGACTGTCACTCATAATGATTTTGGCCAGGCCATTATACAAACTTCTGTGTCCTGAGTTTCTGTCACATTTCCAGAAGCAAAAGAAAGACTCATGATGTCAACTAGTTCTCAAGAAACATAGCTGATCAAGAAATCAAAAGTATTGTCCTTCAAGCTGCAACAAGCTTGTGGTGTAAGCTTCATCTCATTCCCAGATCAGATGTCAGAGCAATCCAGAACCTCACCTGTAACTTGGCCCGAAGCTCTTCAATTTCCTTCTTTTGGCGTTTTAGCAGGGCTGCATCTGTCATTATCTGCATAACACAAGATCAATGACAGCTCTTATATTCAAGTTCAATTCACAATGCATCTAATCCCATCAGTCTCCTGTACCACCATCATCCAAGTAAGCATGTGCCTCACCTCATTCACTTGTGCACAGTTGGTGACACGGTTGGCCCTACTTGCAAAATAGAGTGTCCCCTTAGTTTCATCTGCATGTACCTACACACCAAAAAATATTGCTCACAAAACAATGCTCATGAAAGTATTTCAATCCTTGAGAAAATGTTAGCCACGTATCTTATGAAGGATGGATGGCTTACCAGTGCAGGTGTGACATTGCAAATAACAGCTGTCTTTGCATTGCCCCCAAGAGCTGGTTGCAATATTCTTGTCAATTTACTGTCACGGTATGGTACATGGCCACTGTCCAGAGAAAGCAAACAACAGTCACAGCTCTCATAAATCAAAGCTAAATAATACTGCCTCCACTGTCCTATTGTCCCTTGGTAAGTGTTTGAATCACAGACAGGATCCTGTCCATGACTTATTAAGATGCCCAGAATCTACGATTTTGTCTCATACTTAGACTGCCACTCCATTTCATTGAGAACATGCTTGACAGGATGCTAACCCTTGTTTCTGTATGCCTTCACTGAGTTTGTTGATCACAGTCCCTAGTGTCATCAAGCTCTTGTTTATATGTGTTCCTTCTTTCAAACGAGCTCCTTCTGCTCCAGTTTTGGCAACACGCTCTGAACCCGCCAAATCCACCAGGTTCTGCTTACATACCAACAGGTTGCATGCAAAATTAGGCATACTTGGGGTCTGACAAACCCCATCTTCAAGAGAATAATTTTATTGCGGTGGACCCATGTACAGAGCAACCTTGAGAAACTATCCGAGCAGCTGCAGCCACGTCAACAGAAGGTCTTACCAGAACTGAAACCCTCACAGCATCACATGCTTGCATAGTAGTGTTACCATAAGGGTCATCTTGACTCCTGTCCCTGCTCTCAATAACCTGCAGAAGGTGAAGTTTGCAATCAAAGTTGTTGTCACAACTCACACACCTAAGCACATCAATGTAAAACATAGAAATCTTTGACAACACACAATGAGAATGCCCATTAGCATACCATGCGGAAAATCGTGTGTGACCTGCTGCTGTACACATTCATATTCGTTTCTCCAACATGACGGTGATCTGCACCATCACAAAACATGCATCATGAACATGGCTGGTTGATCAAGATCCTTCAACTAAGCAAGACAACAGACTACACATTGTGGTAAGAAGAATCAGGTAAGAATAGGTACTCAGGATTTCAACTACATGGGTGAGGAATGAACAATGATATAAACCTCAGCAGAAGGGAATATGTTCATACTTTCACCAAACTCCATAAGCTCAAGGACCTGCTCAGGACTAACCACAATCTCCTCTCGTAAGCCTGCTACGAATATTCCTCGCTGTGGACAACTTGCACATAGTGAAATAAGTACATATCCTCATCAACTGTTCTCCAGTCTATGTAATTTGATTGAAATTGCTGCAGAAACCATTAGCATTGAGAGTGCATTCTGGAAATTTGAAAAGTCTGCAATTGTCATCCTGTGTACCTCAGCACTTTCATGGATCTGCAGCTTTTGTGCCTCTGGTGCCAACAGATCATTAATCTCCTCATTGTAAATCTCCATGTATGAAACCCGTAGAAGAAACTCACGAGAATTGACCTTCACAATCCAGAGCATGTTGCCATTAATTTAGTTACACTGCAAAGAACAAAACTTGTATGTTGCCACTTCTCAAAATCTGGCAACAACTAAACTTACTGCTTGAATGTTTTGGAAGACTTCATAGACAGCCAAGGGGATGATGCCAGGCTCCTGAGGTGACCCCCGCATAGTGAAAGTTTTTCCACTACTTGTCTGCCCATAGGCAAATACTGTTCCTGAAGGGACAACAAACACCACACGAACTTAGATAAGTAGCCAGGATGGATGTTGCCTTTCTTCCGGTGCCCAATCAAGGTAAACACCTATGCAAGCTTTCTTAGGTACAAATTGAACTGAAAATCTCAGCTTAGAGAGACAACCATTGAAGCCTTGTACAGCTGATCCAATGATGTCCTTAGTTTGTGCCTCATAAATCTCCAACGTTGTTGCTTCAGAACCAAACACCCTATCTGCATCCACAACCACAGTCGAATGTGAAAGCATGATCCGAGCATCCAAAATTCCCTATCTTTGCCAGTTTCTAGCACGAGTCGTATTGGATGCTGAGAGAGCAATGTATGAAAATCCAAACTTCGAGCTAAAGCCTACTGTGCAAAGTCTATTTTTTACTGCAATGGATTTCAGCTGCCTCTCAAAATTAGGAAGCCGCTAGGTGCTCACACCTGGAGCTGAGCATTCGAATCATTATCATTTGCAAGGAGGCCATGAGGATTAACCACTTGATTAATGCGTCGATCCTCAAGGTGCTGTCGAAACCCTGAAGACTACTCGTTACATGGACACAGTTTCTACCTCTAAGTTGTGGGACGCCCTTCCCTTACATTCTTATTTCAGAGTAGGATGTTTCCGGTGACCGCCACAATAGATAGTCGACCATTCCGGATACCACTTGATGCGCAGTGCAGTGACTACCTACTTGGATATCAGGAGTGTCAAGCTTTGAACTCGCGGCAACAGCAAGGTGACCATGAGAGAGCCCTGACCATTCCTTTCAAGAAAAACAAAGGAAAAAAAGGGCAAAGAGAATTGCTATCTTGGGTGACGAACAAATACCAAACGTGTAAGACTGGCCAGAAATCGTAGAGCCAGAAGCATTGCAGAGCGCAATTGAGTTGGGACCAAGCTTCCATGGACTCCCCTTCGCCGCTTCCGCCTTGCTCAACGGCCGCACCCGTATCGTAACTGAAATCTTCTCCATTTCTTCTATAAAAAAGCTCAATCTACAAGCTCAAATCGAGCAACATACTTGCACTCTGCTTTCTCGCAAGAAAACACACGCTCCGGAAGTTGTCGATCAACTGCGATGCAAAAAACGGGGAGAAAGAAAAACCTGCAGCAGCACTGAACTCGTGAAATTTGAAGGAGGAGACGTAACGGGACAGACGAGCGTTTGCCGCCTTCTTCCGAGCCGCGCGCGGGGATGCGTCGACAGCAGCTCCGGCATTGCCTCGGAGGCAGCTCCGGCAAATAAATAGTAACTACTTCCTGGTAAATAAAATAGGGTAAAAAAAGAAAATCCACTTCCAGGTGAAGCAGCACCTACACTGGTTACTACCTCCACCTTCTCGAGTAAGGCCTCTTAAGGTTCGTTCACACTTAGAGTTATTTATGGTGCATTCACACTTGATGTTAAGTCAGTGTTAAATGAAAATCTAGGTGGCACCCAATGTTAAATGGGCCATAGCTCAATGTTAAGTGAATGTTAGCTTAACATAAAATTTTCATGGCAACTAGGCTTTTAAGTCCTAAATGGGTAACATGGTGGTAGTCCCTAACACCAAGTGTGAATGCACCTTTTAGAGTGGTTAGGTTTACTTTGAGTAACATCTAGTTAACTAAACCTTAACACATACCCACCTATTGCATAGCCCTAATAATCTATGCAAAAAATAGGCGATGTCATGGATCCATACCACTTGCAATTAAGCAAAGGTAAAGACCACCAAAACATAGAAAACAAGGGGTGTGTCACATTGTGGCCTAAATGAAAATTTTCAACCTTTACAAACTTCCTGGGCAGCCCAAAATTCCAAAACTGCCCTGAAAGTTTTTGAGCATACTCGGAAAATTTTTGACCAAACCTTTTCAAGCATCGGGATCTTTTGAGTTCCCAAATTTTTGAGCAGAAATGAGATTTTTTTCAACCTATATAATATGCCCAAAATTATCAGGCAGCATAAAAAACTCCCAAACTGATGCAAAAAAATTTCAAACATCTTGCAAAACATTTCTCAAGAATTCACGGAGTGCCCAAATTTTGTGGGCAGGAAAAAAAAATCCTAAGTTTCCCCAAGTTACATGCATAGTTTTGGACTATTGAACATTGAACTGCAATAGTAACTAGAGAACATGAACTTGTTTTAAATAGGGCAACACGTAACCCCAATTCATGTTCTAATTCAATTTTGTAAAGAATGTTAATTCTTTGATAAATTTCATTGGCAATTCTATTATAATTTGAAACCTCCAATCCAAAACCTTATAACCTATGCTACAACCAAGACTTGAACCTTCCAAAATTCCCATATAAAGTTAACAACATTGATTTTAATCCCCAACTCAAGAGACGGTTAAATGGAATAAAGATATCCCCACTAACTTTTGGTGTGAATCCAACTATAAGGTGCTTTTTTGGGTTATGTGGTAGTAGGGGTAGGGTAATAGAAATAAGTGTGGTGTAGGTTGTGGTGTGATGTTGGTTACTAATACATGCCATGGATAATGTGCATTTGTGCATGGAATATCATGATATGAGATGCATGCATGATATGGGATGTAATATTTGATGGTGATTTGTTATATTATATAACACAACATGTCAAGCCATGACAAAAACAAGAGTTGGATGTCAATTGACTTGCAAGTTTTTCTCCTTCTTATCACAAGATTTATCAAAAAACACAATTTGCATAACCTATTGACATGTGTGTATTTTTTTCAAGTGAATTTTTCTGCATGTCAAATGGCTAGGTGTATCTTATCCAAGCAATTGACATCTACTAACAAGCATATGATATGCACAATCTATTCACCTAATATGGAAAAAATAAATAAATAAATAAGGACAAGAAAGCAACCAACTCACCACATACCCTATAATAGGTTCAAATTAAAAACTTCCATTGGTGGATAAAGAACATCTTTTGAATGGTCACACACATTATTGAATGGTCACCCACACATCAATTCAAGTTGGAAACAAAAATCTACCTTCAAAATCTTTCATTGATGTGGAGTCTAAGGGATAAAGCCAACAAATAGGCACATGGGCATCCAAATCCAAAGGTTTTATATATTATCTTTGTATGTATGTATGTATGCAGAACAATTATTACAAACTATCTACACATCAATGTTAACTACCACACAAAACCGCTAGCAAGAAAATCACTTGTGTTTGTGTCTCAACCCATCAAATGTTACAACAAATTGATGTTACATAATCTTTCCTCTACTCTTTCACATTATTTTCTCATCTTTCCATTTTATCTGTATTCTTTTTTTCTTTTACAACTTCGCTCTTTTTCTTTTTATGTTTTTATCTATGTGTTCTATGTTGAATTTTTCTATATGTTTTTTTACATGTGTCATTTGTGTTTTTTTTTTTTTAATTATTCATATTATTTGTGTTTATCTATAGTGCATTTCTAAGGATTCTATGCATTTTGTTTAACTTTAGTAGCTCATTACAAAAACCTTTTCTATTTCTTGATCATCTTCAAAACTATAACGTCATGTTTGTTTGTATCACATTTGTAAGGTTTATGGTTTTTTGTTCAACTTTGGTAGCTCAATTGTAACAAACCTTATATGTTTCTTAATTGTCTTTTAAACAACTTCTTCATTCATTTTGTTGATCCCATGATCTTTTATATACATATCTTTGTATTTGCTCCAAGAGTAATCACAATGATGTCATCACATTTCATCATGTTTAATGAGTTTGTAAACGTTTGAAGTATTAATAGTTACAAATAATATGACAAGGCATTTGAATAACTTATATATTTTTAATGTGTTGGTAGTCTTGGTTGATTAGTTTGAAAAATTACGAACTTATTAAATGATCAAGACATGACAATGCCTAAACAATGTGATTATGGTAACTATGCATATGATCAAACACTTAGTGTATTAGACACTTGAAAATTTGCATGCATTGTTTGGTTGCCTCTAGAATTCAAAGGTGAAATGTAAAGCTTTATTGGGCACCCATAATTATGAATAACATGCAAATTAGTCAAGATACATGAGGTTTGGAAGTAGGGGGTAAATTTATTTGATTTTTTTCTAACACATTTTGTGATGCTTAAACAATATACATTTGCCACCCTACAATCAAACAATCCAATGTTGTCAATTGGATTGTTCAAAGTTCCTTTGAATTGAATGTTCAACCACAATTAACACATCTACCACCTTTCTAAAATTGTTCCATTTTTTTTCATTTCATTTGTTTTCATCATTTGATGTTTCCTTTCCCATGGCCTTTTGCCACACTCTTCCTATGTATTCATTATATGTCACAATGTGGGATTGTCAATAGCCTATTCAATGTTCCTTCTTGTTGATATTCCTTGCATGCAAACTTAATGGCTTCACTTGGTTGGCAAAAGATATTTCTATTAACTTTGCCCTATTATGTGATTCTTGCAAGGGTTTTGAAACTAGCAATTCATTGAAACTTATGCAATCCTTTTTTTTTGGCATTAGGAGTCCTTGGCATCTCCATGTAATATATTTTCTTAGGTGAAAGAAAATAATTAAAATCTCCTTCATCCACCACATAACTTGTTTTTGCAATATTCCTAAAAAATGTGGTAGCAAACTAATCCCCCCGTCTAAGATTGTCATTAATTTCATCATCAAAGTTATAATATCTTTCATCTACCTTGTTATTGTTAATTATTGTATACATTTCACTAGGCAATATTTGGTTATTCATTGGCTTAGGATTTGGAGGCTAAATTCTTATAACCCTAAATCCAAAATTGATATTTTATTTAAACAATGTTTAATCTACCCATCTAGCCAACACGATCCTATCTATTTCAAAGAATTATTTCTAACCATTGCATCATCTTTTTTCTTTCTAAATGTTGTTTTGAAATGCTCAAAACATGACACATATGGGGGTTGGTGCATGCAATGTATGGTTGGAAGTGTAATTGATCTAATGCAAATTGACATGTTTATTTTATCACTTCTAAAATAACTTGCAATCCATGTATCTATTTGAAACATCCCACTTCATACAAATTTTTTTAATATGTTTTTTAAATTTTTTGAACATGAATATTATGATCCAAGGTTTTTTTTGCATTGCCATGCAAGTCCTTGGTTTGGACAATCTAATGAAATCATCTCACAATTTCGAACAACCTTAAAAATGCAAATCATGCTAGAAATTCACATATTACATTGACCACACAATTCATAGTTAACCATTCCCTTTTATTAAAATAAAAATTAAGTATGACATTATAGACTTGTTATGAGGTTGTACTCACTACAAGAAATCATGGCTTTTCAAAAGGCCAACTTGACCGTAATGTCCACATTGACCAAAAGATATGTCCATTTTGACTAAAGGTTTGGGGCCTGAAAAACACATGTTACATTTAATTAATACATTTAATTGAAATAACATATTTGACCAAATGTCAAAGCAAATATTTGGGCAAAATGGACAAACGCCCATCAAAATGGTCGTGGTTTAATCAAATTGACCATTATGATTTAACACTTAATCAAATGAACCATACTCATTTGATGGTTTAACCTATTTGTTAAACCTAAGTTACCTACCTAACTTAACATAACTAGTAGGTTAAGCTAAGCCTAATTTACCTATCTAACTTAACATAATTAATAAGCTAGTTGGTTATTTGTTAACTAATAACCTAGCTAGGTAACCTAGCTTAAACCTACCTAATAGGTTACTTAAGATGTAGTTTATGACTATTATATAACCTACAATTAGATAATGTTAGATAGGTATCCTAGGTGATTTAGGCTTATTAAATAGACTTATTAGCTATGTAGGCACCCTATTAATTTAAGCCTATTATAGTTACGTAGCCTAGGCTTACTAAATATAAAATAACATAGGCCACCTAGGCTTAGTAGATAAATAGCCTATCCTATTAATTAGGTAAGTAACCTAGGTCACCTAAGCCTACTAAGTAATAGCCTAACCTAGGTTATCAAGGTCTACTTGGTAGTTATGTACATAGCGTAGGTCACCTAAACCTATAAGGTAGGTAGGTAGCCTAACCTAGGCCACTTAAACCTACCAAGTATGTAACCTAGCTTAGACAACCTAAGCTTACAAGGTAGGTAGCTTAACCTAGGCCACTTAGGCCTACTAAGTATGTAGCCTACCTAGGCCACCTAAGCTTACAAAGTAGGTAGCCTAACTTAGGCCACCTAAACTTATTAAGTAGGTATGTAATCTAACCTAGGCTACCTAGCCCTACTAGGTAGGTATATAACCTAACTTAGGCTACCTAAACCACTTAGGCCTACTAGCTAGGTATATCATTAACCTAGGTTAGGCCACCTAGGTTATTAAGTAGGTAGCCTAGCCTATTAAATAGGTAGGTTAAACCTAGACCTACATAATAAGCTAAGTTATCTACCTAGTATGCCTAGGTTAGATCTATTAATAGGTTAATAAACACATATGTAACCTACTAAATAACATCCAAATTATAGGTAGTTTACTAGGGAGGTATAAGCATAAACCTAGTAAATACCTATAAAACCTTATAGATTATAACATACATGTTACCTAAATACATGCATTTATTATAGGTACCTCTTACTTACTAAAGGTAACCTACCTATAACCTATTTATTTATGTAAGTAATACATTAAAAAATTCAAGTTCATTTAGTACAATATGTTGAAAAAAATTTATGGAAGTTGATTACAATACATTGTTGGTCCAAAATCATGTTCATTACAATTATGTTGTCCAAAAAATCACTTTATGGGGTGGTGGTGCAATGGTTAAGGATTTGAGTCTTCAATGTGGAGGTGAGGAATTCAAATCCCTACACTGGCAACCTAGGTTACTTAGGTGAACTAATTAAGTAACCTAAATTGTAAAGCCTATTAGACCACCTAGCCTAGGGGGCTTGATTTAGCCTCAATGGTTCGGTCTAGCCTAGGTGGCTAAACTAGGTGGTTTAGCCTAGGCCTAGGACATAGGGTTGGTAGGTTTTTTTTTTTTGGGGCATTAATTTGTAGGTTTATTAATTAGATAGGTAGGTAGGTTAATTAATTAATTAATTAAATTTTTCATATTAATTTTAGATAAAGTAATTTAAATAATATATATTTTTGGTCATTGCCCAAATTATATTATTATCACGGTTGTTCAATAAAAAAAACATGGTCAAAAAAATCAACCAAAAAGACCTAGTCAAAATGGTCGGGTCCAAATTGACTTGTCCAAAATGGCATTTTGATCAAGTTGGACATGGGGGTAAAAAAACCATAAAGGGGGTTTTTTAAACCGAAATTCCTGGTTTAAGAAATTGTGATTTCTTATAGTGTATTCCTTTCAATTAATAGATCACCAACATTACATGAAGGGGATTTCAAGGGTGTGATCTAAGGTAAATTGTCAAAACTTATAGTTCATAATTTTAGATATATATTTTTGTCATGTGTGCATTGAATTATGACAAATATAACCCATAACCAAACGTTATTTTTTTATAATGAGTTGTAAAGCTTCTAAATCTATATTTAATCACAACCTATATTCACTACTACAAAAACATGTTATTTTGATTAAAAAATCCAATTAAAAAAGACCCCATTTGGACATGTGTCAAAAAAACCATCTTGTAATTTGGACAAGTCATTTTTGTACCTATTTTGCGTGATTGGGACATGGTTTTTTTTACTAGCAAACTATTGAACTATTTGATTGGTTGTTTTGACTACTTGATAGTGAACCATTTGATTGGTCAAATTTCTACCCAATTTTTTTTTGGATTATTACCATTTTTATTTTTTTGTGTAAGTAAATATAATAGGTAAATAAGTAGGTAAGTAGGTTGTATATAAGTATAGGTCGGTCATAAAAAGGCAAATAAATAGGTGGTAGCCTAACCTAACCTAACCTAATTTACCTTACCTAACCTAACTTGGCCTGCTTATCCTAAGCCTTCAAACATGTATATAAGTTACAAGTATTAGGAATTGAACCCCAAACCTACACAATTATAAACCAAGTCCTAACCAATAGACTACACCATCAAAAGTAATCAACTTTTGTTAAGTTTTTTATTTCACATGTTTATTTCATATCATGAAACATAGTGGTTAAACCTAGGTGACAACTAATGGTTAAATATAATAATTAAATCAAGTGGCTAAACTTAGTGGTTTAATGTAATGGCTAAATTTAATGCTTAAACCTTAATTAAACTTAATGATTAAATCTAATGGTTAAATACAATGGTTAAATCTAATTAATAAACTTAATGCCTACATTTAATGACTAAATTTAGTGGTTAAATATAATGATTAAACTTTGGTTAAACATAATGGTTAAACTTAATTGATGAACTTAATGGCTAAACCTAATGACTAAATTTTGTGACTAAACATAATGACTAAACCTTAGTTAAACATAATGGCTAAACCTAATTGATAAATTTAATGATTAAACTTCATGGCTAAACTTTGGTTAAACCTAATGGTTAAATATAATGATTAAACATAATGACTAGACCTTGGATAAACATAGTGGTAAAACCCAATGGCTAAACTCATGGCTAAATTTTAGCTAAACTTAATGGCTAAATATAATGACTGAACATTAGCTAAACCTAGTGGTTAAACTTAATGGCTAAATTTCATTACTAAACTTCATAACAAAATGTTGGTTAAATTTAATGGCTAAACATCATAACTAAACCTTGGTTAAATGTAATGGGTAAATATAGGCTAAACCTAAATGTTAAATCTAATGACTAAATGTTTATTGATAAAATTTTGGTTTAACGTAATGGCTAAACTTAAGTTAAATTTAATGGTTTAACATAATGGTTAAACCTAGGTCATATCTAATGGATATACTTAGTGGTTAAATTTATGCTAAACTTAGTTCCAAATCTAATGGCTAAACATAATGATTAAAATTTGGCCAAACATAAAGGTTAAACAAAGGTTAAACTTAGTGGTTAAACATAGTTGTTAAACTTAGGCTATATTTTGTGGCTAAATTTAAGCTAAACCTAATGCCAAATCTAATGGTTAAGCATAGTGGTTAAACTTAGTGATTATATTTTAATTAAACATAATGGCTAAATTTTGGTTAAATTTTGAATAAACTTAGTTTAATAATTACATAATAATTAAATATAATGGCTACATTTAATTGTTAAACTCAGTGGCTAAACTTAGGTAGGTAAGTGGGTGGATAGGTATGACATAAACAATATGCATGTAGGTGGGTAGATAAATAAGTAGGTGAAAAGCTATAGGTAAATAAATAAATAAATAGGTAGGTGGTAGGTAGGTGGGTGGGTAATAGTTAAGTAGTAGTTAACCACGTAAATAAGTGGGTGAGTAAGTAAGAAATAGATACATAAGGTAGTAGACCATGTCACATTTAATTAAAATTATTTTGTTTAAAAATCATTGGCCATCTTCACTAAATGTTCCACTTGATTAAACATCATTGATCATTTTGTTTAAAAATCATTGGCCATCTTGTCTAAATGTTTAATTTCATTAAAAATTATTGACCATTTTGACTAAGGTTATACGACTTGATTATGTGTATATAGTCAAATTAACCATTATAGTCAAGTTAATCAATCAAATAATACATGTGTCATTCAAGCCCTTAGCCTTTAATCAAAATGTACAAGTCCATTAGTCAAAATGACAAATTAGTCAACTTGAACCTTTTAAATAACCATGATTTGTAATTGTGATTAAACACTTAAATTTGCATGCATTGAAATATTCCTACATTTGTGTGCATTAGAATGTGATAACCTTAAACTTATCATGAAACTATTTTTTTAAGATAATGAAACATTTTAATAGAACAAATGGTACACATCACACCCATGAATGAACACATTTATAATATCTTGGGTTGGAAGCACATAAAATGTCAATGAACATTTGTTCTCACTAAACATTAAACTGTAAGGCATGTTTTGATTGTTGGATAATGTTTGGCCATTTGGTCATTAACTCTTATGTGAACTAATCAAACATTTGCTCATGGGGGTGTTTTCGATGGTAGGCATAGTCACCCTATGTGGTCAAACACATACAAAAACACACCATCCATTGAAAACCCATTATGATTGAATTGTGGATGAACCACGATGACTTACCAAGGTTTTACCTCTATCACCTACCATGTAAACTCTCCTATTTTCACCTCAAATTACCTAGTTTATTAAATACCTATGTAAGTGGGTACTTATCATGGGCAAGTAAGTAGGAAATTGTAACAAGTTATTATGTGGGCAGGTAAGGAAACAAGTACTATTAGGTGGCTATTAGGTGGATAGATCCATCTAGACAGTTACCCTAGGGTCAATTTCCATATTGACAAAACAAATTATTATTATTTTCAAAAATTGAATTCATTTTTTAAATTTGAACATATATATTTTTCCATCATCTACTATAATATTGTGACCTAGGGAATAATGTTTTTTCACAAATAAATAATAATTAACAATGTCATGTATTATCAATGAAAAAGAAATTATAATGTTTTTTGTCTTCTAGGGTTGTCAATTGTTGATTAGAGGTTGCTTGGGTTAATCATTTGGCGTTTTATTTTGCACATTGACATTCCAAGGCTCTAGTTATTAAATCCTTAATAAAAACAATTAATCATAAACATTTTATCAATTGAAGTCCAATTGTTTTGATGTGACTTTGTCAGTGCATAAAATTTCCATAACAATTCCAGTATTGTAATATGTTATTAATGTGCCTAAGTATTTGGCCATTTCGGACTTTGTGCTTAATATTAGACCTTTTTGTTCTTTCATGTCTAACTTCAATTCTTCCTTGATAAAGTTTTGCACGACCCTTTGGATCTCCAAAACATCTTGTTTGCTACCTATAACACTTAACATGGTGTTATTTACATATCAAAGATACTAAAGTCTTTGAAATCTTCTAGGGTTTGGTCTATAGTCAAGTTTATTTGTTTCAATTTACCTACGATGTTTGAGTGCAAAACTAGCTAGTTCTAATTATGAATCCTTACAAAAGGCATTGTCCTTTGGATTAATATGATGTTTCTTCTTATATTCTGCTAACACATGATGCATATCCCTTACAATGTATTTGAATATTAGTATGTTTTCAATATAATAATCTAGTTTACATAAGAAAATATTGGCACAAAGCATAGATATTATAGAGTCTTTTAAAGCCCCTACCTTGTATTATGTTTGATATGTAAAGTTATATATATTAACAAAGCTTGTGTTAAATAGCTTTTGCATAAGATCTTATAGTGCTTTGGATTGCAATACTAGTTTGATTTCTTTAATAAGCAAATTATGATGAAATCAAAAAATTTCAATATTATTTGTATAAGCCAAAACATTACCATCTACAAATATCGGAGGTCTCAAAGGGCTTGGTGACAACTTTTCTCAAGATGAAAATTGTGGTTTGATTTTTTAAAGAAAGGCTCAAGTAAGGGTTTCACTAATTTTTCCTAAAGTACATTGCACAACTTTGTCAACTATCAAAACAAGAAAAAAAAGGCCTACTCCCACCATCCAATTCAAAATGATTATTTGTTTGGCTAGTTTTCAAAAAGTTTGCCTTATCAACTCTTTAGATAGTTTTTCAAAGGCCTTATTAGTCACTTCTACTTTGCTTTTACCATCATTTTGTATGTTTACATTACCTTTTAATCTCTTGTAGCCTTAAGGTTATCTGTTGCAACCCCACTTTGGCCAAGTGTGGGGGTGAAGCCCAACACTTGGAAAAGTTGGAGGTTGGGAGTCTTCCGGGACTCCCGAATGTTCAGAGCTCAATAGCAAGGGGCAAAACACCTCGCATTGGGGTGTTCTTGGTGTCATTGGAAAGGTCTTGAAACGTAGATATCGAAAATGCCCTCGCATTGGCAATTCGGACATCTGCAGCCCAAGTTATGGGCAA
>Ga0116227_10001651_pt1 | contig 50345 bp, 42 predicted proteins | sample S1TSphgellanicum_FD_89693 | JGI IMG/M metagenome (GOLD analysis project Ga0116227, IMG submission 89693) | Host-associated microbial communities from peat moss isolated from Minnesota, USA - S1T2_Fb - Sphagnum magellanicum MG | ecosystem: Host-associated > Plants > Peat moss > Unclassified...
CAAGAGCGCGGTATTTCCGGCCGACGTGCATCAACAGCTGATGTCGCTCAAGCTCTCCACCGAGGCTCGGGCCGCCTGGGGCCCGGGCTCGCGCAGCATCGAAATCAAGCGCCGTCCCACCGTATGACGGTGGACATTCAGCGGCTCATCGCGCCGCGTAGCATCGCACTGATCGGTGCCGGCGCCTGGACCGATGCGGTGGCCAAGGGCAACCTGGCCGTGGGCTACCAGGGCGAGATCTGGCGGGTGCATCCCACGCGCAAATCCACCGCCGCGGTGACGTACTACCCCTCGGTTGCCGATCTACCGGGCGCGCCCGATGCCGCCTTCATCGCCGTGCCGAACCGGGAAGCGCCGGCGGTGGCCGGTGCGCTGGCGGCGCGCGGCGCCGGCGGCTTCGTGTGTTTCAGCGCGGGATTTTCCGAAACCGGTGACGACCGGGGCCGGCAGCTCACCCAGGCATTGGTCGACAATGCCGGACCGCTGCCCTTCTTCGGACCGAACTGCTACGGCTTCGTCAATTTCTTCGATCGCGCCGCGCTGCTGCCGGATCAGGTGGTGGGCGGCTGCCCGGAGCGCGGTGTCGCCTTGATCTGTCAGAGCGGCACCATCGCGCTCACGCTGATGTTCAACGATCGCTCGCTGCCCATCGGCTGCCTGTTCACCGTCGGCAATCAGACTCGGCTGGCGGTCGAAAACCTCATAGAAATCTTGAGTGATGACCCGCGTATCACGGCGTTCGGCTTGTATCTCGAAGGCATCAAGGACGCGCCCGCCTTTGCCCGCGCCGCCGCGAAGGCGCGCCGCGCGGGAAAGCCCATCGCCATGGTCAAGTCAGGACGCACCGCCGCGGCGGCGCGCACCGCACACAGTCACACGGGAGCGCTGGCCGGCGAAGACTCGGTGTTCGAAACCTTCTGTCGGCAGGCCGGCATCGCGCGCGTCGACACCTTGAGCACGCTGTGCGAGACCTTGAAGCTGCTGCATCTGGGCGGCGTGATTCCCGGTCGCAAGCTGCTCATCATGGGTGCCTCCGGTGGCGATATGGCGATGACGGCTGATGTGTCGCGCTCGCTGGACCTCGATTTTGCGGACCTACCGCACGCCACCGCGGGCACGCTCGGCGAGTTGCTCACCGAGCGCGTGACCATCGCCAACCCATTGGATATGCATACCTACCTATGGTTCGATCCACCCGCCCTCGGTCGCGTGTTCAAGACCGTGCTGCATGCCGGGTACGATGCGGTGGGATTCATGCTGGACTGCCCTCCCGATGGCAAGGCGGACTCCTCCTCGTTCGACGTGGTCATCGACGAATTCATCGCGGCCGCACGCACCGCCCCGTCGCGCGCTGCCCTCATCGCCTCGCTGCCCGAAACTCTCAATGCCCGCACCCGGCAGCGCTGTCTGGACGGTGGCGTGGTGCCACTCCAGGGACAGCGCGAAGCATTGGAGGCGCTGTCGCTGGCGGGTGGCATCGGGGCTGCATGGGCCGCGGGAACTCAGGTTGAGCTGCGGTCACCGTCCGGCCCCGCGGCTTCGCCGGGCGATTCGATCCACAGTTTGAGCGAGACCGAAGGCAAGCGTGCACTGGCGGAGTGCGGCGTGCGCATCCCCCGAGGTCGCACGGTGGCCGTGGCGGAGGTGGCCGCGGCCGCCACGGCGCTGGGATTTCCGGTGGTCATCAAGGCGGTGGGCGCCCACCTGGAACATAAGACCGAGGTGGGGGGAGTCATTCTCAACGTACGCAGCACCGCCGAGGCCGAAGCGGCCGCCGGGCGACTGGCCACGCTCTCGGACACTCTGTTGGTCGAAGAGATGACCACGGACGGAGTGCTGGAAATACTGATCGGCGTCGTCGTCGATCCGCAGTTCGGGCAGGTGCTGGTGCTCGGCGCCGGCGGTGTTCTGACCGAATTATTGTCCGACAGCGTGAGTCTGCTGCCGCCGTGGACCGCGGACACCATTCGCGCAGCGCTTGCCAGACTCGCCTCGGCGCGGCTTCTCCAGGGTTATCGTGGCAAGCCGGCGGGTGACGTGGACGCGCTGGTCGAAGCCATCCTCGGTGTGGGTCGCTATGCATCCGCTCATGTCGGCACGCTGGTCGAGTTGGATGTCAATCCGGTCATCGTGCGTCCGGTCGGCCGGGGCGCGGTGGCCGTGGACACGATGATTCGCCTCAAAACCACACTGTGATGCCAAAGGGGTAAAAAACATGTCGAATGGAGTCACCGTCGTCAAAGCCGACGACATCTTGGAAGTCACCATCGACAGACCGAAGGCGAACGCCATCGATCTGGCCGCGAGCCGACGTTTGAACGAGGTATTCACCGCCTTCCGCGATGACGCCTCGCTCAAGATCGCCATCATCACCGGCGCGGGCGACCGCTTTTTCTCGCCGGGTTGGGATTTGAAGGCGGCCGCCGCCGGCGAAAAATCCGATGAGGATTGGGGCGTGGGTGGTTTCGGTGGTCTGAACCATCCGCGCAACCTGAATAAGCCCATCATTTCTGCGGTCAACGGCATTGCCTGCGGCGGCGGCTTCGAGGTGGTGCTGGGAACCGACATCATCGTCATGGAGGAGCACGCGAAATTCGCGCTGCCGGAGATCAACGTCGGGGTGTTGCCCGATGCGGGCACGGTCAAGCTGCGACGACGCATTCCTTATCACGTGGCGGTGGAGTTTTTGATGACGGGCCGCTGGATGGACGCCGCTGAGGCCAAGCACTGGGGCTTGGCCAATCATGTCGTGCCCAAGGGTCAGGGCATGGCCAAGGCCCGAGAAATCGCGCGCCAGCTTGCGGACGGGCCCCCGCTGCTGTTCCCCGCCATCAAACAGCTGCTGCGGCACTCGGAGACTATTTCCGAACACGAGGCATTCGAACTCCACGATTCGCTGGATTTGGTGCAACGCGTGATCCGTTCCGAGGATTTGAAGGAAGGTACCCGCGCGTTTGCCGAGAAGCGCAAGCCGCAATGGACCGGCCGCTAGTCCGCGCAATCGCGGGGTCGGTCAACGCCTCGGCAGTGATCGACCTCGGCCCGGTAGCCGACATCCGTGGGCATCGCTTCCACTAGCCATAATTCTCATTTGCGTCCAAAGTGCGCCCATGAGAATTTTACTGGTGGAAGATAGCCCGGAGGTCAGCCTCATCACGGTGGAGTACCTCCAAGAACTCGGTCACGATACGGTCGCCGTGCCGCGCGCCGAGGATGCGCTGGTACAACTCGCGGCCACCCGCTTCGACACGGTCATGACCGATGTCAGCCTGCCCGGAATGTCCGGTATCGAATTAGCGAAGGAGATAGCCAAGCGGCATCCCGGTCTGCCCGTGGTGATCGCCTCGGGGTATGGAGCCGTCAACTTGGAGGCGATGCTGGGCAGCAACCCTCATCAGGTGCTTGCTCTGCAAAAACCCTATGACATGGCGGCTTTGGAGAAGACGCTGCTATTGGCAGAGTCGTTTGCATTCCGAGCCTGAGGAGCTGGGTCCGGCGGATCGTACGGCGCGAGCGGCGGGCGTTCGGGGCTAGTGGGCGGCGGTACGCTTTCGTTTTGCATGGGATCATGACTCCGGGTTGTGCAGACATTTAATCGGACGAAACCGCGCACGCTCGGCGTTTTCAATCACCGCGCGCTGGTTTCAAATCTCATGGGGGCGCTCGGCATATGGCTAAATGTTGAGGAACGGCCAGCCACCGGCGGGCATGATGCCGCGTGGTACTTGCGCGACCGCCATGGCGTCGCCGCAATCATGAGTGGCGCTGTGTACGGCCGCGATCAGTGTCCGGAATTCCTTCTGCGACCTCCCGAAGGTATCGCTCAAATCGGCGGCCGAGGTGAAGGAGCGCGCATCATCGAGTTCACGCATGACGGCCTTGAGCTGCGCTTCGAAGACGCGCAGCGCGCGTTGTCGGCTCGATACGGTGAGCGCTAGCGCGGTGGCGGCGAGGCTGTTATTCAAGAGGGTGGCGAAGCGGGCATCCTGTTGATATGGGACATACGGATGCGCGCGCAGCCGGCCGGACACGATTCGCGCCACTCGCCAGGCGGCACAGCGTCCCTGGCTCAACAACGCGGAGTTTCGAGTCCATTTATTCTTGCCCAGTGCGCGCGCCACCGCACGCAGCCTCAAGGCTGACCTACGGAGCCGGCGCAAGCGTTCTACCTCAGCATCGACCATGATCGTCACCTGCCACCTCGAGTGAGGTTCGAGCGACAGTGTCGAATCAATCGAGGTGCGTTTCTGTAGGAAGAAACCTCATCTTCATGCGGGCCTACAGGTGTAAGACGCTGGTTTAGTTAAACATTTACAATGTTAAGTAGGCAGCGCCGCGGCGCAAGGGTCGAGCCGTGAGGAGCTTGGTTGCGCCAGTCGCAGGGACTGACGGCCGTCATCTAACCGGGGGGCCCGCTCGCCGCTCGCCGCTAACCGCCCAATGGACGCAAGAGGCTGCGCGAAATAATATGTCGCTGCACCTCGCTGGTGCCGTCCCAGATACGCTCGATCCGAGCATCGCGCCAGATGCGCTCCAGCGGCAGATCGCTCATCAGCCCCATGCCACCGTGGATTTGCAGAGCCTCATCGGCGACCATGGCCAGCATCTCCGTCGCCTTCACCTTCGCGATGGCCATGTCCATGTCGGTATCGATCTTCCGGTCGCGTTTCCAGGCGGCGTGCAGCACCAACAATTCGGCGGCGCGAAGTTCGACCGCCATGTCGGCCAGTTTGAAACTGACCCCTTGGAACTTGCCGATGGACTGACCGAACTGTACACGGTCCACCGCCCATTGCGTGGACAACTCCAGGGCTCGTTCCGCACGTCCGAGACAGGTGGCGGCGACCTGGAGGCGAGTCGCGCCCAACCAGGTGTTGGCGACATCGAAACCCTTGTGCAATTCGCCCAGGATCGCCGACTTGGGCACGCGGCAGTCGTTGAATTCCAAAATACTGTTGGTGTAACCGCGGTGCGAGACATTTTTGTAGCCGGGTCGTACTTCGAATCCCGGATGGCCCATGTCCACCAGGAACGCGGTCATCTTCTTGCGGGCGCCCTGCGAGCTGGATTCCTCGCCCGTCGCCGCAAACAGGATGACGTAGTCCGAATGGTCCGCATGGCTGATGAAATGCTTGGTGCCATTAATGATGAAATCGTCACCGGACGCCACGGCGGAAGCCTTCATGCCGCGCAGATCGGAGCCCGCGCCCGGCTCCGTCATGGCGAGGCATTCCGTGCGGTCGCCACGTACGGTCGGCAAGAGATACCGTTCGCGCTGCTCGCCTTCGCAGGCGAGCAGGATGTTCGAGGGCCGCCCGACGCAGGAATAATGCAGTGCGTAGTTGGTGCGCCCCAACTCCTTCTCGTACAAGACCCACGATACCGTGTCGAGGCCGGCGCCGCCCACTTCGACCGGCATGTTTGCCGCATACAAGCCAGCGTCGATGGCTTTAGCCTTGAGTTCGCGGTGCAGATCGTCACGCAGTACGCCGCTCTCCTCGACCTCGTGCTCATGCGGATACAGTTCGTTCAAAACGAAGTCGCGGGTCGTCTTGACGATCATCTGCTGTTCGTCGGTAAGCGAGAAATCCATCGCGCTATCTCCTAAGCTGCTGCTGTTTGGCCCAACGACGCAGCAATGCCAATTGCAGGTTCAACTGTTCGATCTGAACCGCGGCAGGCCAGTCGCGCGGACTGGTCACGGCACCGGCTGCCAGGCCATTGATGAATGTCACTAACGACAGCAGCACCCGATCACGCAAGGTCTGCGGCCATTCGGACCATTCGGCCCAGTGCTCGGCCAAACAACGGGCGAACAAGCGCATGTATTCCCGATGCACCCAGACATTGAGCTTCTTGAGTTTCTTGTCGGCCGACATCTGGCCCCAGAACGCCATCCAGAACGCGCTCTCGGTGAATCGCTGCGGGTCGATTGCCAGCGCCTCCGACAACACATCCACCAATTCGGCCTCGCCGTTGTCGCGCTGGCGCGTGAGCCGCTGCTCGATGCGTTTCAGCACCAGCCGCAGTGCGGCCAGAATGATGTCCTGTTTGGAATCGTAGTAGTGGGCCACCATGCCGGTGGTGTAACCGGCCGCGCGTGCGATACGCGCCACCGTGGCCCGATCGAAACCGTGGTTGGCGACGACTTGGCAGGCAACCAGCGCGATTTCCTCGCGCCGCTTCTCATGATCGACGATTTTAGGCATGGCGGTCCGTTAGCGCTTTGCGCGAGTGCCGACGGCGTGGCCGGCATCGCCCGGTGTGGGCAGCACGGCATGCGACTGGTGCACCGCCGCTAGCTTTGCGAGTACGGCGGCGTCCATCGGCGCCGCCTTCGCGGCCACCGTGTCGACGCTCAGATGCATCTGTTCGGCGGTGGCGACGAGCGCATCGTCCGCGGTCCGCCGCAGGTGATGGAACACATGCAGGCGCTTTTCGTCCACCTCGAGCACTTGGGTGGTTACGTAAAGCCGCTCGCCTACCTTGGCTTCGCGGCGGTGCTTGACGTGACTTTCGACCGTGTAGAACATGCGACCGCTTTTCCGGTATTCATCGTCGATGCCCACTTGCCGGTACAGCGCATCCATCGCATCGCCGAACACCTGGCCGTAGCGGAAATCGGACATATGAATATTATAGTCTGCCCATTCCGGCCGTACCTCAGTCTCGAAACGCGGCAGCGTATCGCCGGCGACCGCCGTCGACTCGGCCGCTTTGGCCGTGGCGGCATCCTTGTAGAGCCTCTCTTCGAGGGCGCGCAGCGTGGATCCCGCGCCGATATCGTACTGCCGCAGCACCTGTTGGATGGCGACCAGATAATCGTCGCGCAATCGCTCGAGTTCCCGAATCGACCGCCCGGCGGCTTGCGCCTGGGTGCCTTCCACCATCTTGTCGATCAGGCTGTCGGTGAGTTCCGGCGCCTCGAGCTTGGTCCAAGGCCACTTCAGCGCGGGACCGAACTGCGCCAGCATGTGCCGCATGCCCGTCTCGCCGCCGGCGAGGTGATAGATCATGTTGGTGCCCATCGCAGCCCAGCGCAGGCCCGGTCCGTAGACGATGGAGTCATCCAGTTCACCGGTGGTGGCCACGCCCTCGTTCACCATGTGCAGGATTTCGCGCCAGATCGCTTCCTGGAGGCGGTCGGTGAGGTGTCCAGGCACTTCATGCCGCACGCGCAAGGCATGCATGCCGATATAGGTGAGAAATTCGGCCGCCGCATCGATCGCCGCGGGCGAGGTCCTCGCCCCGCCCACCAGTTCGACCAGCGGCAGCAGGTACACGGGATTGAAGGGATGCGCCACTAGGAACCGTTCCGGCGCCACCATGTCACGCTGCAGGTCCGTCGGCGTGAGGCCCGAGGTACTGGAGGCGACGACGACGTCGGCCGGCGCATGACGACTGACTTCAGCCAGCATGCGTTGTTTCAGAGCCAACTGTTCCGGAATATTTTCCTGGATGAAATCAGCGCGCTCGGCCATGACGCGCAGGTCGGTGGTGAACGACAGCTTGCCCTTGGGCGGGAGCGGCGCGAATGTGAGTCGTGCCAATGCCGGCTCGGCGTTCGCGACCGCGCCGCGAATCCACTCCTCCATTTCGGGTTTTACGTCGGCGGCGATCACATCGATCCCGAAATGCAGTGCCCGAGCGGCCCAGCCGCCGCCGATGACTCCGGTACCCAGCAACCCCAGTGTTTTGACCTTCCTCATGAAATCCTCGCGCGCGCCACGACAGCTGTAATGTCACGATTATAATATAAAAATCGGCGCTGTGCGTCCGGTAATCGTGACGCAGAATCATACTCCGTCCCGAGCGGCCTATTGCGGCGCGGCCCAGCGCAGCCTGCCTGATTTATCAGCCCGAGCCGCGAAGATACCCAGGCGGCCCGTGACCTCAATGTGCCGGCGAGTACAGCACCGCATCGATCGGCGGTGCGGCTTTGGGCACGGCCGCGGGATAATTCCTGCCGACAAAGGCGGCGAGCGTCGCCGCGATCTGCGCCTGCGCCACCGGGGCTACCCGCGAACGCTCGCCCAAGGGGGCGGTGTCCGGACCCAGTACGCCGATCCAGATGTTCTCCGAGCCCTTCTGTTCCACTCCATGCTCCTTCCACTCGGTCAGGCCGCCGCCCCGCCCATGATCCGTAGTGATGATGAACGTGGTCGAACCCCGGTACTGCGGCATTGATTGCATCGTATTCCACAGTTCTTCGACGCAGCGATCGAAGCGATGCGCGCTGTCCAGGACTAAATCATAACGCCCTTGATGCGCCCAATTGTCGGTCTCGCCGTAACCCACGAACAACACGCGCGGCCGGCCGGACTTCACATAGTCGATGAGCGGGATCTGCAGGAACGAATTCGGCGAATCCTCCTCGTCGAATTGCGTGGTGGTCGCATACAGCTCGCGCAACAACGCATCGCGGGCTGTTTCATGCTCCTTCTTCGGCAGCTTCCAGCCTGTCTGCATGACGAGTCCGCTGCGCGCCTTGTTGAATATGTCGTCGTACACAGTCCATGTGCCGTAGACGGCCACCCGGCCGCGAAACGGCTTCGACTCATTGAGCCACTCGAATACCGTGGCATTCGGATTGGGACCGAACTCGTTGCTGTCGATGGCATCGTTCGGATATCCGGTGCTCATCTCGTTATAACCCGGATAGGAGAATGCCTTGCCATTGGTCACGTGCGCCACGCTACCCAGGGCTTGATTGCCGAATAGCTGACCCTGTTTGGCCACGGTGCCCCACAAGAACGGAAACAACAGCGCGCGGCGCTCGGCGGCAGTGGGCCTCCAGTAGCGCTTGCGCAGCTCCGCCGCGGACAACCAACTACCACCCGCCTGATCGTTCAGCAGGTCCTCTTCGGCACCCGTGAAAATCTCCTGCCAGCGCAAGCCATCGCTGACGATCAACACCACGGTACGAGTTTTTCCCAAGGGCCGCTTCAGTACGGCCGGCGCGGGCGCACTCGGTGCAGGCATGTTTGGCGCAGTTCCGGCAGGCGCGGCCGCTGCGGTCGCCGACGACACGGCGCAGCACATCAACAACGGCCCCGCCAGCGCCAGCACCAGCGAACGCAGGCACTCGTACCGACCGTTCATTGGTGCAACACGACGGCGCAATTCGCGGTCCAGCTCAGGTACACCTCGTCGCTCCAATCGATGCTCCATTCCGAGGTGCGTCGCTCGTTCTGCGCAAACACGGTCACCAGCTTTCCAGTCTCGGTCTTGATCCGGTAGGTCGAGCGGTTCCCCAGATAACCGAGTTCCCACACCGTGCCTTTGATCTGGTTGACTCGCTCGCCGCCGATGGGTTGTTTGCTCAAGCGGATCTTCTCGGGACGCAACGCCACCCACACACGCTGGCCGCTGCCGAAGCGTCCGGTTTCATCGACGATCAGATCGCAGCCGGCTTCGGTACTGCGTACGATGAGATGCCCAGGCTGGTTGCCGCTCACGGTGCCCTCGAAGAGATTCGTGGTGCCGATGAAATCCGCGACGAAGCGGCTCTGTGGGAACTCATAGATCTCGGACGGGGTGCCCACCTGTACCACCTGGCCGCGGTTCATCACCGCGATGCGCGTCGACAGCGCCATGGCTTCATCCTGGTCGTGGGTGACGAACACGAAGGTGATGCCCAACTGGGACTGAATGTTCATCAATTCGAACTGCGTCGATTCGCGCAGCTTCTTGTCGAGCGCGCTCAGCGGCTCGTCCAGCAACAGCACCTTGGGTCGCCGAATGAGCGCCCGTGCCAGCGCGACCCGCTGGCGCTGACCGCCCGACAGCTGGTGCGGCTTGCGTTTTCCGTGTGCGCCCAACTGCACCATCTCGAGTGCCTCGACGACGCGTCGGGTCTTGACCGCGGCGTCGAGCGGCATGCGCCGTAAACCGTATCCCACGTTTTGCTCCACGGTCATGTGCGGAAACAACGCATACGATTGGAACATCATATTGACCGGACGCTGGTGCGGTGGCACCGACGTCATGTCGACACCCTCGATCAGGATGCGGCCGCCGGTCGGTGTCGCGAATCCGGCCAACATGCGCAACAAGGTCGTCTTGCCGCAGCCCGATGCGCCGACCAGGGCGAACATTTCGCCCTTGTAGATACGCAGATTGACGCTCTCTACGGCGGTGAATGCGCCGAACGTCTTATTGACGCTTTCGATGACGATCTGGGGTGTCGCGTCGGGATCGAGCCAGGGCCGATCGGCGACGGATTTTTGCTGAGGAGACAACATGCGCGGAACTTAAGCCGGTGACTCGAGTTGGGCATCGACCATAGCATGAGGTCCTTCGGAAAGTGTCGAGAAACACGCTACCATTCACTACCGACATCGTCCACATCTTTATATGGACATATAAAATAGTGCACGAGTCGATGCGTACAGAATCGCCTAAAGCACCATTTTAGTGCCTCTAAATCCCGCATTCGACGCCAGTCTTCGCGATATTTGCAGCGCGACTTGCCAAGCACCCGGGGTTCAACGTAAATTGTATGGCCATATAGTTACGGCGGAGCGAACGCCATGAACAACCAACCCCTTGCAAGCTTGGATACCGCTGCCGCGGTGTTCCGGCCCCATGCCCTCCCGGCCTGGGTTTACAACCATCCGGAAATGACGCGGTTGGAGCATGAGCGCATTCTGCTGCCGAGCTGGCAGATCGTATGTCACGTCAATTCGATCCCGAACCCCGGCGACTACGAGACCTTCGACTTAGGGCCCGAGAGCGTACTGGTGTTGCGCGATAGGGATGGCTCGATCCGCGGCTTCCACAATGTCTGCCGACACCGCGGCGCGCGACTGCTGGACGGCGCCGGGAATTGCCCTGCCACCATCACGTGTCCCTATCACGGCTGGACCTACCGTCACGACGGGGGCTTGATCGGCATGCCGATTCGGGAAAGCTTTCCCGGCCTGGATCGCGCGCTACACGGCCTACGGCCGGTGCACATCGACCTAGCCTTCGGCTTCGTGTTCGTGTGCCTGGCCACCGAGGCACAGGGTGGGCCACCGCCACCGGTGGCCCAGACCTGGAGCAAGCTGGGCGAGGAACTGAAACCCTACCGCACCGAGGAGATGGTCCCGCTCGGCCCGATCTCGTCGGACGTGTGGAACGTCGATTGGAAAATCGCCATGGATAATTACCTCGAGTCCTATCATGTGCCGATCGGACATCCGGGCCTCTTCCGGATGTTCACGCCGGACTACGATGACCAGGCGACGGTACCGGGCGTGGCGCGTGGCTTGAGTTGGCTGCGCGAGAAGCGTTCGCCACGCTGGTCCGAGGGTCTATATCAATCGCTGATCGGCCGCGCGGCAACGCACCTGCCGGAGGACCTACGCCGCTGCTGGAGGTTCTACAGCGCCCTCCCCAATCTCGGCATCGATGTGTTTCCCGATCAAATGGACTTCTTCCAGGTGCTGCCCGCCGGCCCCGGCAAGTGCATCATCCGCGGCGCCGTGTTCGGGCTGCCGGGCGTTGCGCGGGAACTGCGCGCCGCGCGTTTCCTGAGCAACCGCATCAACGCCTCCGTCAACGAAGAGGATAAATGGCTGTGCGAGCGCGTGCAGCGGGGACTACGGTCGAGCAGTTACCAGCCGGGGCCGCTGTCGCGGCTCGAGAGCGCCATGCTCGAATTTCACGATCTGCTGCGCGCCCGCATTCCCGAGTTCAGCCTGGCGACCGCGCCACGGGAATTTAATTAGCACCTGGGCCACAGAAACGGTCAACCGAGATTAATCCAGGCGGATTTGGTTTGCGTGTACGAGAGCAAGCTCTCCAAGCATTTGTCGCGGCCGTGACCGGACTGCTTGTAGCCACCAAACGGCTGCGTCATATCGCCATGATCGAAGCAGTTCACCCAGATCACTCCGGCCTCTAGGTCGCGGATGGTCTTATGGGCCGTGCTGAGATCCCGAGTCCACACCGAGGCCGCTAGCCCGTAGATCGAGTCGTTTGCCACGGTGAGAGCCTCCGTGAGTCCGTCCACCTCGATGGCGGCCGCCACGGGTCCAAATATTTCCTCCTGCGCGATGGTCATACGGTTATTGACTCCCGTGAACAACGTGGGATTGACGTAGGCTCCCGGCAGATCCGGTGCGGAGCCACCGAACTCCAAGCGAGCGCCTTCCGCCTTTCCGCGGGTGATATAACTCAAGACGCGCGCCTGATGCGACGCGGTCACGAGAGGCCCCAAATTGGTGGCCGGATCGAATGGGTCGCCGGCGCGGTACATGGACTGGCCCTTTTCGATGAAGCGCGCAATGAACTCTTCGGCGATAGGCTTATCGATCAACAACCGCGAACCGGCGTTGCATACCTCCCCCATGTTGCCGTAGATGCCGTTGATGGCATACGTCACGGCCGTATCCATGTCGGGCATGTCGGCCAGGAAAATCTGCGGTGTCTTCCCGCCGCACTCCAGCGCGACTCGTTTCATGTTGGACTGACCGGCGTAGATCAGCATCTGTTTGCCGATCTCGGTGGAACCGGTGAACGCGATCTTGGCCACATCCATGTGCAAAGCCAACGCGGCGCCCGCCGCCTCGCCCAAGCCATTGACCACGTTGAAGACTCCGGGTGGACCGCCCGCTTCGACGAACAGCTCGGCCATCAATAGCGCCGATAGGGGGGACTGTTCGGCGGGCTTCAACACCACGGAATTACCGGCGGCCAGGGCCGGCGCAACCTTCCATGCGGCCATCAACAAAGGATAGTTCCAGGGGACGATGCAGCCCACCACGCCCAACGGCTCACGCAGGATGTAATGGAAGGCATCCTGCGCGGTGGCGGTCACCGTGCCGTCGATCTTGTCGACGAGTTCACCGAAATAAGCGAAATTCTTGGCTGCGGAAGGCACGTCGATGTTCACCATGTCGCTGATGGGTTTACCCATGCACAGCGTGTCGAGAATGGCGAAACGCTCGACGTTTGCGTCGATGAGTCGCGCATAGGCCGCGAGGATGGCCATGCGGTCACGCGGCGCCATGCGACTCCATACCCGCGAGGCAAAAGTCCGTTTCGCCGAGGCCACCGCCAAATCGATATCGGCCGCGGTGCCCGCACTGACTTCACACAGCGGTGCGCCGGTCGCAGGATTGACGACGGTAAAGCGTCCCTTGGCCAACGAGTCGAGGTGCTTGCCGTCGATGAAATGTCCGGTCTCGTATCGTACCTGCGCCGCGCGCGCGTGCCAGTCGCTGGTGCTCAAGGATGCCAATGTCATGCGGAGTCTCCAAGTTCAGGGCCCAAATCGACGTCACAGTATTAACGTCACCGTATCGACGACACAGTATAAAGAAAATCCCGGCGCCGGTCGGCACGCACGTCAAGGCCGTCTGACGAACAGCAGTCCATCCGCCGACAACATATCCAGGGTCCCGAGGCTCACGCCGTTGGCATCGTGGCGCAAACCATGCACCGAACCCAGATCCCCGCGCACCACCAATACGCGCTCGCCCCCGATGTCGCGCGCCAGGAAGTCGCCGGCGCGCGGAATCTGGGATTCGTGACCCATGATGGTCCAGGCGCCTCGCAACAACGAGTCGGGCTGAGACGGCGCGACTCCAAGGTCGGGGGTAACCCGTCCCGCCGGCACCCCGGCGGCCGCCGGCTTCGAAGCCCGCGGCGGCAGCGCGCCTGGGGCATCGAAAAGACCTGGGAAAATCGAACGTAGATAGGCCATGGCGCGCCGCCGAGCGGCGGGGCGGTCTATGTCGCGCTCGGTTTGGAATGCGATGTCCTGCCACAAAATCTCGAGTACGCCGATGAGCCCCAGCGCGATCCCGTCGGCATCCAGATGTCGTTGCGAGGTTTCGACGATCAATGCTTCGATCAACTCGCGCACCAGCGCCGCGGAGCTTGCGTCCTTCTGCCCGCAAATATCGTAGTATTCCTGCCGCGAACTCGCCTCACCCCAGAACGCATACCAAACGGACACTTTGCGCGGGCTGGCAAGCCCTGGGTCGAGGTAAAGATCGACCAGCAATTCCAGCGCGGCAACCGGGTTGGACTTGCGCGCGGCAACCGGCGCCAGGACTCGCTCCTCGAATTCCGCGGCGAGGAATTGCAGGGACGCCACCAGCATGGCGGCCTTGGAGTCGAAGTAGAACCTAACGATCCCCGGGGACATCTTCGCAATCGCCACCACCTTCTCCACGGTGGTCCGTGAGGGACCGTGGAGGTGCAGCGCGGCGATGCAGGCATCGATGAGGCGCTGGCGTTGCCGGCTGCGGCCGCTGCGCACGCGCGGCGCGTTGGCGCTCGCTTTGGGTTTCTTTTTGTGCGCGGTCACGCTGGCAGCCTGTCATGAGTCAAACAGGCTGCTAGGATAGGGCCCGAGATGAACACCGCGGCGCGAACCTGGATGAAGAGACACGGCAGATGGCTGATCATTTTGCCGCCCATGCTGTACCTGTTGGTTTTCTTTCTCATTCCCTTCGCATTCGCCTTCAAGATCAGCCTCGCCGACACCGCCGTGCGCGTGCCCCCCTTCACCGACATACTCAACGTCAGCCCGGACTGGCACCTCCACCTCGCCGTGAATCTCGGCAATTTCAAGTACCTGTTCACCGATGAAGTGTATGGCCTTTCTTATTTTTATTCGATAAAGACGGCGTTTTTTTCGACTCTCGTCTGCCTGATTCTGGGTTACCCCATGGCCTATGCCATCGCGCGGACGTCGAAGAGTACACAGAGCATTTTGCTGCTGCTCATCATCTTGCCGTTCTGGACCTCGTTCCTGCTGCGCGTCTATGCGCTCGAGGGAATCATCCGGGAGACCGGTCTATTGAACTCGGCGCTCCTTTGGCTTGGAATCATCGATCATCCGCTGCAGATCATGCGCACCACCTTTGCCGTGTACTTGGGGATCATCTATTCCTACCTTCCCTTCATGGTGTTGCCGCTGTTCGCCACGCTGGAGAAATTAGACCATTCGCTGCTCGAGGCCGCCGCCGATCTAGGCAGCCCGCCCTGGCGCGCCTTTATCGACGTCACCGTGCCGCTGTCGATGCCCGGGGTCATCGCGGGCTCCATGCTGGTGTTCATTCCGGCGATCGGCGAATTCGTGATCCCCACCCTGCTGGGCGGTCCCGACAACCTGATGATCGGCCGGGTCCTGTGGGACGAATTTTTCGGCAATCGAGATTGGCCGGTGGCGTCCGCGGTCGCCATCGCTTTTCTGGTGCTGTTGGTCGGACCGATCGCGCTCTACCAGCATTACAGCAGCAAGCAAATGGAAGCGTAAATTGCCGGACCGTATCCACCCGTCGTTGATTTCGATATTGGGAATCGGCATCGCCATCCTTTACGTCCCGATCTTCGTGCTCATCGCCTACTCCTTCAATGCCTCCTCGCTGGTGAGCGTCTGGGGCGGCTTCTCGACCCATTGGTACACCGAGCTCGTGCACAACGATCAGATTCTCGATGCCGCGTGGCTGTCGTTGCAGATCGGCGTGGTGGTCTCGACGGCGGCGGTCATTCTCGGCACGCTGGCCGCGATCTCCTTGGTTCGCTTCAAGGTGTTCCGCGGCCGCCTACTGCTGACGGGCATGGTGAACGCGCCGCTGGTGATGCCGGAGATCATCACCGGCATCACCCAACTCCTGCTGTTCATCTCCATGCTGCACGTGGTGGGCTGGCCGCATCGCGGGTTCACGACCATCGTGATCGCTCACGTCGCCTTTTGCACGGCCTATGTGACGATCACCGTGCAATCCCGACTGCACAGCGCCGATCGATCCTTGGAGGAAGCCGCGATGGATCTGGGTGCCGGCCCGGTGCGAGCCTTCCTCGACACGACCCTCCCGGGACTCGCGCCGGCGCTGGCGTCGAGCTGGCTGCTCAGTTTCACGCTATCCCTCGACGATCTCGTGATATCGAGCTTCGTCTCCGGTCCGGGCGCGAGTACGCTGCCGATGGTGATTTTTTCGAAGGTGAAGCTAGGGGTGAGTCCCGACGTCAATGCGCTCGCGAGCCTCATCATCTGCCTCGTCGGGCTGTGCGTGTTGTTCGCCGGGCATCTCATGCGCCGCGCCGAGAGGCAGCGGGTGATCGACGAGCAGATGGCCGAGCACTAGCCGGTAGCCGCCCTAAGCACCCTTCACGTAGCGCGAATCGTGTGCCGGCCGCGTGAAAATCTCTTTCACCAGCGGCTCGAACGTCGACAGCGGCTCCCAGCGATAATCGGGATCGAACGAGCACTGATCGTAGTTCGCGCAGAAGTTCCTGCAGGCCTCGAACCAGGGATGATCGCGGAATTTATCGCGGGCATTGCGGTTGCCGCCCAGGTGGTGCACATAATAGTAGTTCTGGAACAAGCCATGCTGCTCGACGATCCAGGTGACCTCGGACCGCACGTAGGGACGGAGGATGCCGGCGGCGATTTCCGCGTGATTATAGGGCGCGAGTTCATCGCCGATATCGTGGATCAGCGCGGCCACCACGAGTTCGTCGTCGGCTCCGTCCCGTAGCGCCCGGGTCGCCGTCTGCAGCGAATGTTCGAGGCGGCTGACCGGATACCCCTGCAGCGAATGATCGAGTTTTTCCAGCGCGGCGAGAATGCTGTCGGGCAGCCCGCGGGCATAGTCGCGCTCGGATCGCTCCAACATTTCGTAGTCTTCCCGGGTGCCGTCTTCCATGCGGCGGAAACTGACGATTTCACTCATCTGCAGCTCCTAAACAGAGGCCGAATGTTTGCGGCGCAGTACCCGATACAGGCTGCGCGGACCGTCGATGTCGATGTAGCAGCCTTGTAGGTGACGCAGCCCGTCCTGGGGATCGAAGCTCGTCCGCCCGTGCAGCAAGCGGCAGTTATCGAACATCACGAGATCGCCACCGTTCAACAGGAAACGGATCTCGAACTCCGCGGTGCGCAACAGATGATCGAATACCCGGCGGGCGCGGTAGTAGGCGGTCAATTGGTCCGGCGGCAGTAGCGGCACGAAATCGAGCCGTGGGCTGAAGTGAATGGTCTTGACACGGCCGTTCAGGTCCAACTCGATGGGAGGCGCGCTCGCCGTCAATTCGGTGACCGCATCCCGGTAGCGAAAGCGTATCGGCGTCGTGCTGAGCACGCGGAACGCCTCAGGGTCCCGCTTGCGCAGGGCCTCGGCCACCGCGTAGCCGTCGACCAGCGTCGACAAGCCGCCGCGGGTCTCATTGACCAGGCAGTGCAGCAGTTGCACACCGGGCACCGGCGCGCGATATGGGTTGTCGGTGTGCGGGTCGAGATGCAGCGCGGTATAGGCAAGGTCAATGGCATTCGGCACCGAACGCACGTCGAACACGACGCCGAAATTGGTCTCGCGGGTGAAGCCGAATCTATGAGCCACGTTCAGCACCGAGTGATGCAGGGTGGGCACGCCGCTGAAAATGATGAAGCCATAACGCAGGAACGCCTCCAGCCAGCCCGCCAGCTCCGTCTCGCTCGGGTTCGCATGCCACGCCGCGCGCGGCAAATCCTCGAGCGCACCGGTCCACAGTTCGAATGCCGGCACGTCGTGTTCGCCGGGTGGCAGCGCGGCCTCCGCCAAGATGTCGCCGGCCGCGAATTCGGCCTCGTGGCCATCGCTGAATTTGACCCGCAACTGTCCAGGAACCGACTCCGAGACGGCCTCCAGGCTCAGGTCGAGATCCAGGTCCGAGGGATCCTGCAAGCGCTGGCCGGTCAGCAGGTCCATGCTCGCGGTGTCCTGGCAGCGCTCTCGCAGCCAGATCGGATGAATACCAAAATGCCGACCATTGCCATCCTCGATCGACAACTCGGTCGGCGAGGTGATTTTCAAGCGTAGTGCGCTAGTTTCGGTGGCCATGTTAACTTCCTCGTCGGACTCTCATTCTAACCGTTCGACACTAACCGTTTCGACAAAGGCCCAAGCTCTCGGCCTCAATCCAGGCCCGACTCAAGGCTGCGGCACCAAACTCACTTGGCGGTCTTGATGCGGGTCCAGGTACGCGTTCGTATGCGCTCGGTGGCGGCGGACACCTCCGCGGAGCGATACAGCCGCGCCTCGATTTCGGGCGTCGGATACAAGGTCACGTCCTCGAGGATACTCGGATCCACCAGCGGACGCGACGCCATATTATCATTACCATAATAAATCGAGTTGGTGATTTCGGCGATCACGTCCGGGCGCAGGATGAAGTTGATGAACTGGTAAGCTGCGTTCGGATGCGGCGCTCCCTCCGGGATCAACAAGGATGAGAAGTTTTGATTGGCCCCCTCCTTGGGCACCGTGAACGCAAGATGCACGTCGATGCCCACCGCCTTGGCGCGTGCCCGCGAAACCGCATAGTCACTGGACCAGGACATCGCCACGCAGACCTCCTGGTTCGCCAACCCGTTCATGTATTCGGCGGAATCGAACGAACGGATATATGGTCGAACCTTCAACACCAGGGTCTCCGCCGCCTTGAAGTCCGCGGGATTGGTGGTGTTCGGATCCAGGCCGAGGTAGCGCAGCGCCAACTGCAGCACATCTTCGGCGGAGTCGGAGAAAGTCACGCCACAATCGGCGAACTTGGCCACCACTTCCGGTTTGAACAGCATGTCCAGGCTATCCACGGGAGCATCCGGCATGCGTGCCTTCACCTTGTCGATGTTATAGGCGAAGCCATTGATCGAATGTAGATAAGGCACCGCGTGCGCGTTGCCGGGATCGTAAGCCGACTGGATGGCCAGAATGCGCGGATCCAGGTTCGACCAATGGGTGAGCCGCGATTTGTCGAGCGGCATGAAGACCCCGGCCTTGATCTCGTGGCTGAAGAATTCGGCCGAAGCAAACACGACGTCGTAGCCGGAACCGCCGGCCATGAGCCGGGCGTCCATGGTTTCCTCCGCGTCGTACACGTCGTAGGTCACTTTGATCCCGGTCAATTTCTCGAATTTGGCGATGGTCTGCGGGCCGATGAAATCGGTCCAGTTGTAAATGAACAGTCGTTTATCTTCGACGGCAGCCGCATGCCCCGCGTACGTTCCCAGCAACGCCAGCAACGCGATCGCACAGCGAATTCGAATTAAACTCATGGCGTCAGCATATCATCGGCATACCGACCTGCGCCCCAACCCGTACTGTTCATGCATGACTCAAGACTGATCCGCAGCAGCTCCAAGGCTTCGTCGACCTGGCTCTCATCGATCATCAGCGGCGGCATGAAGCGTACCGTACTCTGACCGCAAGCCAGCAGTATCAAGCCGTTATGATAGGCGCGGGTAATGAGCGCATCGCACAGCGACTTGGCGGGAGTCTTGGTCGCTCGATCGGTCACGAGTTCCATGCCGATCATCAGACCCTTGCCGCGCACCTCACCGATCACGGCGTACTGCGCCGCCAGCGCCGCTAGTTTCCGCATGAAATAGTCACCGACCCGGGCGGCATTGGCCTGGTAGCGCTGCTCCACCAGGTCGAGGGTGGCGAGCGCCGCCGCACAGCACAGGGGGTTGCCACCGTAGGTATTGCCATGGGCGCCGCGTGACCAGTGCTGCATCACGCTGCGTTTCGCGACCACCATCCCAATGGGCATGCCGGAACCCAATCCCTTGGCGAGGGTCATGATGTCCGGCTCCACATCCCAATGCTGGCAGGCGAACATCTTGCCGGTGCGGCCCACACCGGACTGCACTTCGTCGAAAATCAGCAAGATGCCATGCCGGTCGCACAGCTCGCGCAGGCCGGCCAGAAATCCGTCAGGCGGCACCAGGTAACCGCCCTCCCCTTGAATCGGCTCAACCAGGATGGCGGCCACCTCGGCGGGCGGCACGTTGTGAACGAACAGGACATCCTCGATGTAGCTGAGCACTGCGCGTCCCTGGTCGGCACCGGCGAATAACGGCCGATAGTTGTTAGGATACGGCACATGCGTAACCCCAGGCATCGTTGGGAAGAACCCCTTCTGCTGGGTGTACTTGCTCGAGGTGAAAGCCAGCGATCCCATGGTTCGGCCGTGAAAGCCGCCTAGAAACCCCAGGAAGCGGCTACGTCCCGTGACGTAACGCGCCAGTTTGAGCGCCGCCTCGACGCTCTCGGTGCCGGACTGGGCGAAGAAGCTCATCACCGGCTCGCGCATCGGCGCTAGCTGATTCATCCTTTCGGCCAGCTTCACCTGACCTTCGTGCCAGTAATCCGAAGAAATGTGCAAAAACCGGTCCGCCGCGTCCTTGATGGCCTCAACGACGGCGGGATGACTGTGCCCGGTACTGCACACGGCGATGCCGGCGGCGAAATCCAGGAAGCGATTGCCGTCCACGTCCCAGACTTCGGCACCGCTGCCATGCGATATGACGAACGGATAGTCGCGCGGATAGGATGGCGAGACCACCAGCGCGTCGCGAGCCAGTAGCGCGCGCGCCTTAGGTCCTGGGAGCTCGGTCTTGATGTGCGTATTTTTCATGGTCAGTCCAGTTCGCCCCGCGGGCACTCCATAGCATCGGTAGCGCCCAGCATACCGCCGGGTTTGGCGTACGCCCGACCCGATGTGCTATGATTTAATTAGAATGCTAACCATTAGAAGCCTTTGCAAATGAGCGATCTGGAGGACCGTTTCGCGAACGCATTGCATAGCACCGCCCGCGCCTGGCGGCTCGCGATCGATCGCCGTCTCAAGTACCTGGGTGTCAGCCAGGCTAGCTGGACCACCATCGCCGTCGTCGCTAAAGCCCCTACCCCGCTCTCACAATCGGAACTCGCCGACCAGCTCGCAGTGGAGGGCGCCACCATGGTCGCCATGATCGACCGGCTGGTGAGCGCCGGCCTCGTCGTGCGTGAGCCCTCCATCAAGGACCGACGCATCAAGCGTGTGGTGGTCACCGAGGCGGGCTACAATTTGTACGAAGCAGTCAAAGCGGAAGCCGCCAAGGTACGCGCGGAGTTGCTGCTCGGCATCGATCGTCAGAAGCTGCAGGCAGCCACCGAAGTCCTGCAAGCCCTGCAGGGCAAGATCGGGGACGTTCCCTGAATCGGCCGCTCAATCGTCGCATGATCACGATCTCGATCATGCTGGCGACGATCATGCAAACGCTCGACAGCACCATCGCGAACGTGGCGCTACCGCACATGCAAGGCACGCTGTCCGCGTCGCAGGACCAGATTGCCTGGGTTTTGACAGCCTACATCGTCGCGGCAGCGATCGCGACCCCGGTCACCGGCTGGCTCGTGGATCGCTTCGGACAGAAAAATGTGTTCCTGACGTCGGTGGTCGGCTTTACCGTCGCATCGGCGCTGTGCGGGCTGTCCAACTCGCTCGCCGAAATCGTCGCGGCCCGACTGTTGCAAGGCGTATTCGGCGCCGCGTTGGTGCCCCTGTCGCAGGTGGTGTTGATGGAAATCAACCCGCGCGAGAAGCAGGGTCCGGCCATGGCGATCTGGGGCATGGGTGTCATGGTGGGTCCGATTCTGGGGCCCACGCTGGGCGGCTGGCTCACGGACAGTTACGACTGGCGCTGGGTATTCTTCATCAATATTCCGATCGGCGCGATCGCGACCTACGGCATCTGGCGTTTCATCCGTCCGGTTCCCGCGACGCGCAAGGTGCGATTCGACATGTTCGGTTTCGCCTCGTTGAGCCTGGCAGTGGGCGCTCTGCAGATGTTGCTGGACCGAGGCGAGCAAAACGATTGGTTCGCATCGCTCGAGACCTGGGCCGAAGCCATCGTCATGGTGATCGCGTTCACCTACTTCGTCGCGCACACGGCGCTGACGAGGGCGGATCGATCGTTCTTGGACTCCCGTTTATTGAAGAACCGCAATTACGTCACCGGCCTGCTGTTCATCTTCATCGTCGGCCTGGTGCTGTACGCGTCGCGCGCCCTGACACCGACCATGCTGGAGAGCCTGCTCGACTACCCGGTGGCGACGACGGGCCTCATCACCGCTCCATCCGGTCTTGGCACCATGTTCGCGATGCTGATCGTCGGCCGTGTCATGGGAAAGATCGATCTGCGACTGATTTTACTCGTGGGATTCAGCGTCACCATCGTTGCCCAATGGCAGATGACCTACTACTCGCTCGACCTGTCACAGAGCGACATCATCTGGCCGGGCGTCATTCAAGGTGTCGGGCTCGGGCTGGTGTTCGTACCCTTGAGTGCCGCCACCTTCGCCACCTTGAGTCCGCAGATGCGCTCGCAGGGCACCGCTATTTTCAGTTTGTTGCGCAATCTCGGCAGCAGCGTCGGCATCTCGCTGGCGCAAACGGTGCTGTCCCGCAACACGATTTCGACCCACGCCGCCCTGGTCGAACGTATCACCTACGATAATCCCGGATGGAACAACCCCGCCATCGCACAGGCTTACGATTTAGCCAGGCCGAGCGGCGCGGCGGCTCTCGATGCCATGATCGGTCGGCAAGCCTCGATGATCGCCTATACCAACGATTTTCGCTTGATGCTGTTTCTCACGATCGGTGTGCTGCCGCTGCTGCTGCTCATCAAGCAGCCCAAGGGCAGCGATGCGCCCGTGGATGCACACGCGGTCATGGACTAGCAGCCTGCCTGACTCACGATGAACCTATGCGGCCGTTCCATCGGCGGCGCCGCCGGCCCGATTTCCGGATTCAGTTGCCAGAGCGTTCAAGGCGGCGCACACCCGCGCCAGTTCAGCCGCGATACGGTCCAGCCAGCGCACCACGGCGTCGCTATTCGACTCGCGCGCGGCGGCTTGAATCGCCGCACAGTACTCGTGCAATGAGGTCGTCTGTAGATTACCGCTGGACCCCTTGAGTTGATGAGCGGTGCGCGCCAGGCGCTCGAACGCGCGCTCGGCGGCGGACCGCCGCATCTGCGCGACCAGATCCCGACCGTTGTTCTCGAAGGTCTGTGCCAACTCGGTGAGGAATTGCGGGTCGTCGCCGGTCAGTGCGCGGAGCTTGACGAAATCGACGGCGGCGCGGGGTGCGACGCCCTTTTCCGGCAGCTGTTCGCTCAGGTCCCCCGCAGTGGATGCGCGTGCCATCCCGATGCGGCGCAAGGTTTCCTCCAGCCGGTCGACGTTGATCGGTTTCGTGATGAGGCCATCCATGCCGGCCGCGAGACATTCGTCGAGCTGGCCCTTCATGGCGTTCGCGGTGAGTGCGACGATGGGTACGCGCGGTCCGGCGCCCTGCAGCCTACGTATGCGCTGCGTCGCCGTATAGCCGTCCATGACCGGCATTTGAATATCCATGAGCACCAGCTCGAAGGGGCTTGCCGCATACGCGGTCACTCCCTCCAGTCCGTTGCCGGCGACCGTGACCAGGCAGCCTAGCCGTTCGAGAAAGCGACTCGCGACTTTCTGATTTACCAGGTTATCCTCCACGAGCAGCACCCGTCCGGCGAAGCATGCGGTACCCAACTGCCGCTCGCGCGCGGTCGCCGTCACGATGGATTGGGTGTTCAGATGCCACGCACTGACATCGTGGCTGAGCACATCGTCGAGACAGGCGAGAAGCTCGCGCCGCCGGACCGGCTTCGACAAATAGCCGGCGAATCCTAGTTTCGCAAACCGGTGCAGATCCCCATGACGGTCCATCGAAGTCAACAGCACCACCCGCGCCTTGGATAAGCCCGCATCGTTGTTGATGAAGCTGCCCAGCGTCTCGCCATCCATCCCGGGCATCTGCAGATCCGTGAGTACCACCTCGAACGGCAGGCCGGCCTTCGCGGCCGACCTCATCGAGGCCAGCGCTTGGGTGGCTCCGGCGACGGCGCTCGCGTCGTAGCCGGCGTGGGTCAACTGGGTCAACAACACCTGACGATTGGTATCGTTGTCATCGACGATGAGCACGCGCCGGATGCTGCCGAGGGGCGCCTTCGTCAACCGTCCGGCCGGTGCCGCCGCAACACGCAACGGCAGAGTGAACCAGAACTGCGACCCTACGCCAGGCGTGCTTCGCACGCCGACTTCACCGCCCATCATTTCGACCAGCCGACGCACGATGGATAGCCCGAGACCCGTGCCTCCGAAATGGCGTGTGGTGGAGGAATCCGCCTGCACGAACGGCTGGAACAGTGTCTCGAGCACCTCGGGCGCGACCCCCATGCCGGTATCGCGTACCTCGAATCGCGCGCGGATCCGATCGCCGTCGCGGTCGACCACCGAGACATCGCAGACGATCTCTCCTGCCTCGGTGAACTTGATGGCATTGCTCAACAGATTGATGATGCATTGACGAAGACGCTGCGGATCGCCGATGACATGCGAGGGAAGGTCCGACCGCACGTTGATGATGAGTTCGACATTTTTCGCAGCCGCCTGGAGCGCCATGATGGCGCCGATGTCCTCGACCGTGGTCGTTAGATCCAGTTCCACCGCTTCGATGTCGAGCTTGCCTGCCTCGATTTTGGAAAAATCCAAAATGTCGTTGATGATCGATAGCAATGCATCGGCGCTGGTCCGGATGGTATCCGCATAGTCTTCCTGGGTCGGACTGAGTTTGGTCTCGAGCAACAGGCTCGTCATGCCGATGATGCCGTTCATGGGAGTGCGGATCTCGTGACTCATGTTGGCGAGAAACTCGCCCTTCGCCCGATTTGCGCCTTCCGCCCGGTCCAAAGCGTCCTGGGTCGCGCGCTGCGCCTGCTGGAGCGCGGCTTCGACCGTCTTCAGATCGGTCACGTCGATGAGAGCACCGATGATCCGGGTCACGCGACCGTCGGTATCCCGAGTCAGATTGCCCTTTTCGCTGATCCATCGCACCTGCCCATCGTCGAGCAGTATCCGGTAGTCGCGTCGGTAGGTGGTCGACCTGCCCGGCTTGTCCCGCTCCGAGACGCGCACCGCTTCAATATCCTCGGGATGGACCCGCGCCAGGAACCGATCACGGTCGGAACCCCGGCCGGTCTGCGGAATGGACAAGAATTCGGAGTAATTATCCGAACAAAACAATGTGTCCGCGACCACATCGAAATCGAACGTCGCAACGCCGGCGGAGCCCTCGGCAATCGTCAACGATTCGACGCTGCGCTCACTGTTGCGTAACAGACGCTTTAGCCGCTGGTTTTGCCAAACGACGGCGAGCACCGCGACGGCAATGGCTGCACCAGCCAAAAGCACGGCGATATCGATATTGAAGTATCTCCATTGGAGAAAATTCAATGAGCCCTCCGTGAACCGGTGGATGCAATTCAACCTGCCAAAGTTAGTCCGTCGCCTCGAAAAAATATGTCGAATAGCGCGCACTCTTGCAATACGGCGGACATTCGGATCTGAAACGCCGCTATGCCGCCCAGACCCGGCAGAGCTGGTTCGAACGGTATTATGTATAAGACCAGTCCGTCTGGTTCATGATGCGCCTTCGACGGGCGCCCTACAGCCGCATCTTAGGATCCCGGCGGCAGCATACCCGGCGTGTTCGGGCCGATAGACTTAGGACTGACTCCCCGCAGCCGTCCCGCGGGCGTGCCGATGGGTTCAGCTAGCAACCTTCCGGCCTTCGGTGCCAGCCATCGCTCCAAGTCGTCGAACAGCGTGAACACCGCCGGCACGATGACCAGGGTGAGTAGCGTGGAGGTGATGAGTCCGCCGATCACGGCGATGGCCATCGGCGAGCGAAAATCGCTGTCGCCGCCGAGACCCAAAGCCACCGGCAGCATGCCCGCCACCATGGCGACGGTGGTCATGACGATGGGCCGGGCACGCTTGTGGCCCGCCTCGAGCAAGGCCGCCACGCGCGGCTTGCCGGCGCGCATTTCTTCGATCGCGAAGTCCACCAATAAAATGGAATTCTTCGCGACGATCCCCATGAGCATCAAAAAGCCGATGACCACCGCAATCGAAAAGGGTTTATCGGTGACGAGCAGCGCCAGCGCGGCGCCGCCCAGAGACAGCGGTAGCGCCGACAGAATCGTCACCGGCTGGAACAGGCGCGCGAACAGCAACACCAGCACGGCCAGCACCATCAGCACGCCGGCGCCGATGGCCAGAGCGAAGTTTTGCATCATCTCCTGGAAATACTCGGTGTTGCCGGTTTTGACGAGATGCACGCCCTGTGGCAAGTTCTTCAAGGTCGGCAGCGCGTAGATTTTCTGGGTGGCACCGCCCAATTCCACGCCGGGACTTAAGTCCGCCTCGATGAACACACGCCGGCTCTGATTGTAGCGGCGCACCGCGGAAGGTCCCTGACCGAAACTCAAGGATGCCACCGACTTGAGCGGCACGGCACCACCCCGGGCCGTGGGGACCGGAAGATTCTCCAAGGTAGCAAGATCGCGGCGTGCGCTTTCGGTGAGGCTCACGCGAATCGGGATCTGGCGATCGGCTAACGAAAACTTGGCGCCGTTCTGCGGCAGATCGCCCAGGGTCGCGATGCGAATCGTCTGACTGATGCTCTCGACGCTCACGCCCAGTTCCGCCGCCACATCCAGCCGCGGTTTGACCACGATTTCGGGACGCGGCAAATCGCCCTTGATGCGCGGCTCGCGGATCTCGTTCAGGCCCTGCATCTCCTTGATGACTTGCCGGCCGGTCCTGTCCACCAGCGACGGATCGTCGCCCGTCAGATAGAACTGTAGATCGCGGCCGCCGCCGCCGCTCTGGCTGGAGAAATTCAAGCGGCCGTCGGGCACGCGGCTGATGGCGGGCATCATCGACTGCTCCCATTCCTTCTGACTCAACTTGCGCTCGGCGCGCGGCACCAGGGAGATGTACAGGGTGGCGTTGCGAATCTCGCCCGCGTCGTCGCCGACGAACTCCAGCACATTCATGACCTCGGGGGACTGGCGCAACACGGCCGTGGCGGCGGCACAGACCCGCGCCGTGTCCTCGAGCGTGCCGCCGGGGGGCACTTCGATGGTCAATTCCGAATTCGCGAAATCCTCGGCGGGCACGAACGATTGCGGCACGACGGTGAGCGCCACGATGGACAGCGCGAAAAACACCGTGCCCCCCGCAAGAGTCTTCCAACGATTCATGACGCACCAGTGCAGCAACGCCAGATAGCGCGTCATGATGGGACCGTCCGTGTGGTCCGGCGCGTGCAGAATATCGCGGCGCAGCGAGTACGCGGCGAGTACCGGCGTGATGAGCCGCGCCACCATCAGCGAGATGAACACCGCCACCGCGACGGTCAGCCCGAACTGCCGAAAGTATTGTCCCGTCACGCCGCCCATGAAGCTCACCGGCAAGAACACGGCGATGATGGTGAAGGAGGTCGCGACCACGGCCAGACCGATTTCATCCGACGCATCGAGCGCGGCCTCGAAGCCGCTCTTACCCATGCGCATGTGACGCACGATGTTCTCGATCTCGACGATGGCATCGTCCACCAGCACGCCGGCCACCAACGACAGGCCCAGCAGCGTGATCTGATTGAGGGTGAAGTCCATCCACTGCATGAAGGCGAAGGTGGGCACCGCGGACAGCGGAATGGCCAGCGCGGAAATGACGGTGGCGCGCCAATTACGCAGAAAAAACCACACGACGAGCACGGCGAGCAGCGAACCCTCGATCAGCGACTCCAACGAAGAATGATAGGTGCGTAGCGTGTGCTCCACCGTACTCTCCATCAGCTTCGTCGTGACGCCCGGCGTCTCGGCCTCGATCTTGGCGAGTTCGGCCTGCACCGCCTCGAACACGGCGACATCGGAGGACCCCTTCGCCTTGAACACACCGAACACCGTGGTCGGACGGCCGTTCAGGCGCGCAATGCTGCGCACCTCCTGGATGCCGTCGTGCACATCGGCGATTTCGCGCAGGCGGAAATAACGGCCGCCGCTGCCGATTATCTGGGTATCGGCCAACTCCTCGGCGGATTTCGCGCCGCCCAATACGCGGATGGCCTGCTCGCCGCCCCCCACCTGCGCGCGGCCGCCGGCCGCATCCAGGTTGAGCGCACGTAATTGTTCGTTCACTTCGAAAGCCGTCAGGCCCAGTGCCTGCAGCCGACCGGGATCGAGTTCGACGCGAATTTCGCGTGAGACACCGCCGCTGCGCTCCACCTGCGCCACGCCCGGCACCGCCAACAGCCGCTTGGTGACGTCATTATCGATGAACCAGCTCAATTGCTCGGGGTCGAGCCGGGTGGTGGTCACGGCGTAGTACGCAATGGCGCCGCCATCGACGTTTTGACGCTGTACCAAGGGCTCCATGATGCCCTGAGGGAGATCGTTGCGCACCTTCGACACCGCGTCACGCACATCCGCGACCGCGCGATCGATGGGCGTGCCGATCTGAAATTCCAGGAAGATATTGACCGCGCCCTCGACGATGTGGGTGGAGATATTGCGCACGTTGCCGATGCTCGCGATCGAGCCTTCGACTTTCTGCGCGATCTGCGTCTCCATCTCGGAGGGCGCCGCCCCCGGCTGACTGATGTTGACGCTGACGATCGGAAACGAGATATCGGGGTCCAGATTGATGGGCAGACGGATGAACGCGACCACCCCAAGGAAGAACAACACCACGAACAACACGATGGGCGTGATGGGATGGCGGATGGCCCAGGCGGAAATATTGTTCACGCCGCCCCCTAGCAGCCTGTCTGACTCATGGGCGCCATCACGATGCGCCCCCATCCTGAAGGACTGGATTGACGACTTCCCCCTCCTGCAGAAACGCAGCGGCCGAAGACACTACTTTGTCATTGGTCTTCACCGTGCCGCCGGCGATGGACACGCCGCCGCCGAGGATCCCGGCGACTTGCACGGATCGGCGTTCGAGGCGGTGGTCCGCGCCGACCACCAGTACGTAACTACCCTTCTCGTCGGTGAGCACCGCGGTCTGCGGCAACACGGTGCGCGCGGCGTTGCTCACGGTGACCTCGGCGCGCGCAAACGCGCCGGGCCGCAAATCCGGATCCGACGCCAACGACACCCGCACGGTCCCCAAGCGGCTTTGCGGATCGATCACCGCGCCGAGCAGTCGCACCTTGCCGGGATACACTCGCGGCGTACCCGTCAAGCGCACCGCCACATCCTGGCCGACCCGCAACAAGGGCAGATCCTGCTCAGCCACTTGACCGCGCAACTCCACATCGCCGTTCTCGGATAGCCTGAACAGTGCCTCGCCGCCCGCGGAGGCGATCTGTCCCACCTCGACATTGCGCGTCAATATGACGCCGTCGGCCGGCGCGCGCACCTCGGCCCGGTCGAGTCTGGCTTCGGCCTCCGCGAGCATCGCGGCCGCCACTTTGACCTTGGCCGCCGCGGTCACTGCACTCGATTTGCGGCGTTCGGTCTCCTCGACGGACAATGCGCCCGCAGTGCCGACCGCAAGGGCTCGCTTGTACTCCGCGTCCGCGAGTTCCGCTTCGGCGCGCGACTGCTCGAGCGCCGCCTGTAAATTATTGACCTGAGGCTGAAGGACCGTGACATTCAGGCGCGCCAGCACCTGGCCCTTCTTCACGTGATCGCCAGCTTCGACATAGATGGCGGATATACGGCCCGCATCGCCTTCCGCACCGATGGGCATGTCGTAACGCGCGGAGATCGTACCGATGACCTCGATGGTCGTCGGCACCTTGCTGATACCGACCTGGGTAACCGATACCGTCGGGATGGGCACCTGATTGGTGACCGATTTCCTAATCGACACCGCCTGCGTCATGCGCACGGCCAGCAGCGCGACGATCGCAATACCCACCGCGACGAGCACCCAGATACCGCGCCGCGCCGTGAGCCAGGCATCGGTTCTCGTGGCAGAGTCCTTCAATGGCATGACTTGGTTACTCGGCAATCTGATCTATGACGAGATTTCGTACTCCATCGTGACCGACATCATAAATAACTTCGCCGTATAAATCGCCCTTCGCCGGCAAGGGCTGACCGCTGAAGGAGACACGCGCCGTGATCGAGACCTTGGCGCCTTTGACCAGCACCCGGCTGGGGATCATGGAGTCGGCGGCCGACAGCCGAATCTGCGTACCGATCGCCGCGCTGGTCAGACGCTTCGCCGCCAAGGGCGGTCCCTGCCCACCCGGTTCACGCGCAAACACGAACAGAGGCGCCTCCTGAGTCAGCCGAGCCTTGAGGGAGGACGCGATGCTGATGTTGACCGTGGCCTCGGCGCCGGACGCGCCGTCTTGCGCATCGCCGGATCCAGCGGCATCGCCTCCAGGCCCCGACGCGCCACCCCGAGCAGCGGGCGCGCCGCCGGATGCCGCCGTAATCGCCGCGGGCGCCGGCGCGCCATCGACGGGGCCGAGTTCCGCGATGCGCGCGTCCAGCATCTCCTCGAGTTGCTGTGGCGGATGCATGTCCTTCAGTGCCTGCCAGCGGGCGCGGGCCACCGCACTATCGCCACGGGCCGCCGCCGCGAATCCGCTATACAGCAGCGCCTTCGGGTTATCTGGCGCGAGCTTCAAAGCCTGCTCGAACAACTCCCCCGCCGGCGGTGTAATGTTCCCTCCCGCCTGCAAGCTCATGGCTTCGCCCAAGCCCAGCGCGGCCTCCGCATTGCCCTGATCCAATTGATGCGCACGATCGTAGGCCAGGATGGCATCGTCCGGCCGCTCCAACGCCAGATACGAACGACCCAACATGATCCAGCCGGTCACGTCCTTGGGGTCCTGTTGCATGTGCGCTTCGAGTTTCGCCACCATGGCCGCCACATCCGCGCTCGCCGCGACTCCCTGCGGCGGGGCATGCCAGTTCCAGTTAGACCACAAGGGATACAAACCCGCCGCCACTCCGCCGACGAGGATGGCCGCGACGGCGCCGGCCAGCCAGCTCTTGCCGCGCAGCAACGGGACGGCCACGGCGGCGGCGGCTAGCGCGGCCATGACGGCCGCGACGACCAGAAAAGTGCTCATGGATTACAGAGGCCCTGTCGCGGGATCGTCGTCGAGCGGCATGCGCGAACGCTGCCTGACCACGCGATACACGATTGCTGCACCGAACAACACCATGACGAACGGAGCACCCCAGATGCACAGCGTCTTCGCTTCCAGGGGTGGATTGAAGCGCACGAATTCGCCATAGCGGTCGGTCATGAAGTTGAAGATAGCCTCATCGCTCTTGCCCGCGACCAACATCTCCCGCACTTGGCGGCGCAGGTCCGCCGCGAGTTCCACGTTCGAATCCGCAATGGACTCGTTCTGGCACACCAGGCATCGCAGGTCCTTGGCAATACTTTCGAATCGTGCCTGTAACGCCGGGTTTTCGAGTTGCCCATTGGCATCGACCAGCGGTGCCGCTGCGCCGAACGCGCGCTCCCCACGCACGAGGCCCACGGACAATACCGCGCAGACGCAAGTCAGGCCTATTAAGAAGGCACGGAGCGCCTGTCTCACGCGCCCGCTCGGCGCGCGGCGGCGATGCGCGGCAGGAATTCGTGCTGCCAGATCTCGGGCGTCATGGGCGAAATGAACTTGTAGACCACCGTGCCACGCGCGTCCACCAGGAATGTCTCGGGCGCACCGTACACGCCCCAATCGATGGCCGTGCGCCCGTCCGTGTCGAAGGCCACGGCGTTGTAGGGATTTCCGAGCTGCTCCAGCCACTGCTTGGCCTTGTCGCGCTGATCCATGTAGACGAGACCGATGATGGGGACCACGTGCTGCCGGGCAATGGCCAGCAGTTCCGGGTGTTCGTCGCGGCACGCCGCGCACCACGTGCCCCATACATTGAGCACGTAGACCTGACCCTTCAAGCTCGCGTTGCTGACCGCATGGTTCGCATCCAGCACATCCGTGAGTGCGAACACGGGTGCCGCCTTGCCGATCAGCGGCGATGGCAGCGCATGAATGTCGCGTTTCGGATCGAGGCCGAACGCGAACAGCACGACCAGCAAGACGAACGCCGCGAACGGCACTAAGAATTTCCACATGGCGATGCCCTAGGCTGCCCCCGGCGAGGGCTCCGGATTGGGCGGCGCGGCCGGCACGTCGCGCGCCGCGAGCGGCACTTTCACCCGATAGCGGCGATCCGTCGCCGCCATGAATCCACCCACCGCCATCACGAAGGCGCCGAGCCAGATGTAGCGCACCAGCGGCTTGTACTGGATGCGCATGCTCCAAGCGCCCTCACCCAGCGAATTTCCCATGGCCACGAACAGGTCTCGCGACCAGTTCACCGAGATCGCCGCCTGGCTGTTGTCGGTCTGCTGCACCCAGTAGTGACGCTTCTGCGGCCTCAATACGGCCACCGGTTTGCCAGCGCGGGTCACCACCACCGTGGCCTGCACCGCATCGTAATTAGGTCCCCGCACATCGACGGCGTCGACGAAACGGAAGTCGTAACCCGCGATCACGAAGCTGCCGCCCGGCTTGAGTGCCACGTCCTTCTCGATCTTGTAGCTCTCGACACCGCTGGCGCCGATCGAGAACATGCCCACCCCCAGATGGGCGATCGCCATACCCAGCATCGCGGTGCTGACGCTAAGACCCTGGCGCCAGCGCTGGATGGGATCGAGCAGTGCCGAAAAAATGATCCAGAACCCGAACGTGAAGCCCAGCAGGCCCACCCAATGGAAGCTACCGAACGCCAGCCCTTGAATGGCGACGGACAGGGCCGCCGACACCGCTAGCAGCCACCACAAGGGTTTGGCCGCCACCGTGAGCTTGCCGCGGCGCCAGGCCGAATGCATGCCGATGGCGAGAAACACCAGCAAGGGAATGACGGGCACCAGGAACATCACCGCGAACACCGGCGGGCCGACCGAGATCTTGCCGATGCCCAATTCCTCGTACACCAGCGGCGACAAGGTTCCCCATAACACCAGCGCGGCGACGGACACCAAGATCACGTTGTTCACCAGCAGAAAGAATTCCCGCGAGAACAGCTCGAAACCGCCCGGTGCGTACAGCTTGGGTGCGCGCCATGCATACAGGGTCAGCGAACCGCCGATGGTGAGCACCAGGAAGGCCAGGATGTACAGACCGCGGGTCGGGTCGGTGGCGAAGGAATGCACCGACACCAGCACGCCCGAGCGCACCAGGAACGTGCCCACCAAGCTCAACGAGAACGCGAAGATGGCCAGCAGCAAGGTCCAACTCTTGAAGATGCCGCGCTTCTCCGTCACGCTCAACGAATGGATCAGCGCCGTGCCCACCAGCCAGGGCATGAATGACGCATTCTCGACCGGGTCCCAGAACCACCAGCCGCCCCAACCCAATTCGTAATACGCCCACCAGCTCCCGAGCGCGATCCCGATGGTCTGGAATAGCCAGGCGAAAATGGTCCACGGCCGCGTCCATTTCGCCCAGGTTTGATCCAGTTTGCCTTCCAGCATCGCCGCGATGGCGAAGGCAAAGGCCACCGAAAAGCCGACATAGCCCGTGTACAACATGGGTGGATGGATGGCCAGCGCGAAGTCTTGCAGCACCGGATTCAAATCCGCGCCGTCCGCAGCGGCTGGCATCAGACGCTCGAACGGATTCGAGGTCCACAACGTGAACAGCATGAAACCGCTGCTCACCAGACCCATGACGCCCAACACGCGGCTCGAGAAACTCGCCGGCAACAGCCGGCTGAATGCCGCGACCGCCACGCTCCAGATCGCTAGGATCAAGATCCACAGCAGCAACGAACCCTCGTGCGCGCCCCACAACGCCGCCACCTTATAAAACAGCGGCAGATGAGAATTGGAGTTGCGCGCCACGTACAACACGGAAAAATCGTCGTTGACGAACGCATACACCAGGCAGGCGAACGCCGCGGCCACGAACACGAACTGGCCGGTGACCGCGGGACGCGCCACGGACATCCATACCGGCTTGGCGCGCCACGCGCCGACGAGGCCGAAAAACGCCTGCGACAAGCTCAGCACGAAGGCCAGGATGAGAGCGAAAATGCCGAGCTCGGGTGCCATTGACTTTAAGTCCCTAGAGTAGCGCTGCGATGCGGCGGTTCAACCGCTCGGCGAAACGTTCGGCCCCGGCGGGTTGGCCGCGGCCTTGCGCTTCAGCGAGGCCGCGACTTCGGGCGGCATGTATTTTTCGTCGTGTTTCGCCAGTACTTCATCCGCGACGAAGGCGCCGTCCGGTCCCAGGGTCCCATGCGCGATGATGCCTTGGCCCTCGCGAAACAAATCGGGCAGCACGCCCGTGTATTCCACCGGCACCTCATGCGCGAAATCCGTGAGTACGAATCGCACCTCGAGATCGCCCGGCTTGCGTGAGACGCTCCCCTTGACCACCATTCCACCGACCCGGAAACGCTTGTCCAGCGGCGCCTTGCCGGCGGCTATCTGGCTCGGGTCGAAATAGAAGGCTACATTGTCGCGCGACGCCATGACGGCCAGCGCCACCGAGGCGGTCACGCCGGCGAGGATGCCGAGCACCACGAACAATCGCTTGCGTCGTGGCGTCATGGGACGTCGTGCGCCGCCATGAGCAGCGCGCGCGCGGCGCGCTCACGCGCGGCGGCCAGAAAGCGGCGCGCCGACCAGAGATTCCACAGCAGCACGGCGGCGGCAAAACCCATGCAAGGCCAGACGAACCGAGCATACCCGCCCATGGACCAAAAGCCGCCGTCAATCACGATTTCAACGCCTCCCGGATCCAACTTGCCCGACGCTCCCGATTGAGCAATTCGCCGCGCAAGCGCACGCACAACACCGCGCCGTAGAACAGCATAAACCCCAACAGCATGGACAACAAAGGCCACAGCATGCTGCCGGACATTGCCGGTTTTCCTAGTTTAGCAACCGTGGGCCCCTGATGCAGGGAGTTCCACCAAATAACCGAATAATGGATGATCGGGACGTTGACCACGCCGACGATGGACAGCAGCGCGGCGGCGCGGTCGCCACGGCCGGGGTCCTCGAAGCCCGACCTCAGGGACATGACCCCCACATACAGGAACAGCAGGATCAGCTCCGACGTCAGGCGTGGGTCCCAAGCCCAATAGGTGCCCCACATGGGCCGGCCCCACAGCGAACCTGTGACCAGGGCAAGCAACGTGAAGGATGCACCGATGGGCGCCGTGGCGGCCGCCACGGCATGCCCTACTTTGATGCGCCAAATCAGGGCGATGGCGCCCGACACGGCCATGCTCGTGTAGCCGAACAAGGACAGCCAGGCGGCCGGCGCATGCACGTAGACGATGCGAAACGCATCCCCTTGTTGATAGTCGGGCGGCGCGAAGCCCAAGCCCGCGATGAGCCCATAGCCTAAAGCGAGCGCCGCGAGGGAGAAGAACCACGGCGTCGCCAGGGCCGCGACGCGATAGACGAAGGGCGGAGACGCCAGCCGGTAAAACCATGTCCACATAAGTCGTCAACTTTCCCTTAAGGTGGCTCGAGCGTGCGTCACTCGAGCGTGATGCGCAACGCAGCGGTCGCCGCGAACGGTGCGAGGGTACACGTCAGGACGCAAAGCGCCGCGAGCAGGTACAGCGCACCGGCGGTGCTCGTGCCCGAAATCGCCCGGTCGGTGGCTCCCGCACCGAAAATCAGCAGCGGCATGGCCAATGGCAACACGATCAGCGACAAGAGTACATTGCCGCGTTTCAGACCCACGGTCAGGGCCGCACCGATCGCGCCCAGCCAGCTCAAGGTCAGTGTACCCAAGGTGAGGCTCAACAGCATGGTGCCGAAGGCGCCAACCGGGATGGCCAAAGCCGTGCCCACCACAGGCGACATCAGCACCAGCGCCGCCCCGCTCAGCAGCCAATGGGCCAGGGTTTTGGCGACCACGATGGTGGTCAAGCTCTGGCCGGACAAGGCCAGTTGCTCCAATGTACCATCGTCTGCATCGCTCTTGAACAGCGCATCCAGCGACAGCAGCATCGCGAGCAGCGCGGCCACCCAGAGCACCCCCGGCGCCATCTCGCGCAGCAGCGACAATTGCACACTGAGACCCAAGGGGAACAGCGTGGTGACGATCAAGAAGAACACCAACGGCTGCGCAAGCTGATCCGGGCGGCGCACGCTCAAACAGAACTCCCGGCGCAGCAACAACACCAGCGCCCGCCATGACCCCACCGGAACTGCCGGTGTCCCTACCGATGCCGCCACATCATGCTCCAGACTCCAGACCAACTCGCCGCGTGCCGGTCAGCTCGAACTCATGATGGGCCACCACCAGCGCCACCCCCCCCGCCGCGACGTGTGTTTGGAGCAGTGAAGAGAGTAGTCGCGCACCGTCGGCGTCGAGATTGCTATAGGGCTCATCGAGCAGCCAGAGACGCGCCGCGCACGCCAGGACCCTCGCCAAGGCAACCCGCCGGCGCTGTCCCGCGGAGAGAACGCGGGCCGGCAGATGAGCACACGCGGCCACGCCGGTACGCGCCAAGCTGTCGACCAGCTGCGTCGCACTCACGCGGCACTTCAAGCCGACGCTGAATTGCAGATTTTCGAGCGCCGTGAGGTCGCTCTTGAGTGCGGGTTCGTGCGAGGAGTAGGCGAGCGCCCGTTGATACGTCGCCGGATCGTCCGCGATGGCCACGCCGTCCCAGCGCACGGCACCGCCTTCCGGCCGCAGCAGGCCCGACACCACCCGCAACAGGGTGGTCTTGCCGGTGCCGTTGGGGCCCGCCACGTGTACCAGTTCGCCCGGCGCCGCCCGCAAACTCAAACCGCGCAGCACATGCCGATCGCCGCGCCAGACGTGGACCTCATCGACGCGAAGACCGTCTGGGTTGCTCATCGGGGCGCGAGCTTAGCGAAATCAACGAGTTGAAGCTAGTCTGTAGGAGTTGTCCGATGCACCGCACGTCGCTAGGGACATTGTGCCGCGGCGCCCCACTTGCCAGCATCGCAGGCACACGAAGTACCGAGTACACCGATGCGTACCAGGATTGCCGTCAAATTCGTCCGCCGCGTGTTGTGCGTGTTCCCGGCCTATGCACCCTCCTTCGGCACGTTCTCGCATGCTTTGCGGCTCGTGGGGGCGAAGGCATTCATGCCGCCGCAAGGCTTGCTGGTGATTGCCAATTACCTGCCACCGCATTGGCAGGTGCGATTCATCGACGAGAACGTGACCCCCCTAGCGGACGCGGACCTCGCCTGGGCGGATGTCATATTTATCACCGGCATGCACATTCAGGCCACGCAGATCTGCGGCATTCAACGCCGCGCCGCTGCGCTCCGCAAAGTCACCGTGTTGGGTGGACCCTCGGTATCGGCGGCCCCCGACATGTACCCTGATGTCGATTATCTGCATATCGGCGAACTCGGCGATGCGACGGACCGGTTGATCGCTCGGCTCGACGATAGCGTCGTACCGCCACCGGAGCAGCTACGCTTCATCACGCAGGAGCGTCTGCCGCTCGGTGACTTCCCCGTGCCGGCGTACAAACTGGTCAGGCTGGACCGTTACCTGCTGGGCTCGCTGCAATTTTCCTCCGGCTGCCCTTACCAATGCGAGTTTTGCGATATTCCGAATTTGTACGGCCGGGTTCCCCGCCTCAAGTCACCGCAGCAATTGATAGCCGAACTCGACTACCTACTGTCACGGGAAACCCATCCGGCCAGTCTGTACTTCGTCGACGACAACTTCATCGGCAATCGCAAAGCCACGCGGGAGATGCTGCCGCATCTGATCGCATGGCAAAAACGCAACGGCTATCCGGTGACCTTCGCCTGCGAGGCCACGCTCAACATCGCCAAGCAGACGGACATCCTGGAGTTGATGCGCGAGGCGCGCTTCGATGCGGTGTTCGTCGGCATCGAAACGCCGGAACTCGGCGCGCTCGAGGCCATGCATAAGGAACACAATGCGGCCGTGCCCATGATGGACGCCATTCGAACCCTCAACCGCTACGGCCTCGAGGTGGTCTCCGGCATCATTCTAGGCTTGGATACCGACACGCTGGACACCGAGGCTTCGCTCAAGGATTTCATCGAAGGCTCGCAGATCCCGATGCTGACCATGAACCTACTGCAGGCGTTGCCCAAGACTGCGCTGTGGGATCGTCTGGTCCGTGACGGCCGCCTGGTCGACGACAGCAACCGGGAAAGCAATGTGCGTTTCATGAGACCCTACGACGAGGTGGTGTCCTCGTGGCAACGATGCATCGACTATGCCTATGCTCCCGAACGCTTGTATCGTCGCTTTACGCACCAGATCGACGCCACGTACGCCAATAGACTCGCCACTCCGGCGAAGAGCCGTCTCACGAAGGCCAATCTGAAGCGCGGTGCGACACTGTTGTTCAATTTGATACTGAGGGTCGGCCTCTTGGCCGACTACCGATGGTCCTTCTGGCGCATGGCGTGGCGCGCCATCAAGCGCGGCCAGATCGACGCCCTGTTCGGTGTCGGTTTCGCTTCGTATCACTTGATCGAGTTCTCCCGCGAAGCGGCGCGCGGCAAGCAAAACGCAGCGTTTTACTCGTCGCGTATGCGGGATGCCGGCTGAAGCCGCAAGCAACCAGACGCTCATAGGCAGTGAACATGAGAGAGGCGGCATTCGCGTCGCGGGGGCTCTTTCCGTTCGGAGCTGCCTGCGCGGCAGTGCATTTGTGCTAGTAGCTTGCCACAGTGAATCTGACCGATTCGCATGGGCCTAGATAGAGGGATAGCCTGACGGCAACGGCGAGCAGTCGCCATCAGGCTATCCATCTATCCAGACCTTTCGCACCGGACCATTTGGCGATTCGATCAAGCGGGAATAATTTCACGCAACACTTCAGGCCGACGTGCTGCAATCGCGAGCAGCGAGCGCGCCGCCCCCGAAGGTTGGCGTCTGCCTTGCTCCCACTCTTGAAGTGTTCGCGTTGAAACGCCGAGCACTTTGGCAAATTGCTGCTGCGAGAGGCCTGTGCGTGTGCGCGCTTCGGTTATCACAGAGACTGGGACGCGGTGCACGTGTCCGGCCTTACCCGCCTTCATTTCTCGCACCGACGCCAGGAGTTCCGCGCCGATATCTCGAGTTGCATCGCGCTTGCGCAGAGCCTTTTCACTTAGTCTAGCCATCAATCGTCTCCCTAATCATGTTTAGCGTCTTCGCTGGAATCGAATCCTTCACACCTTTGGCATACATCACGAGCAGATAAATAACGCCATCAGTCAAACGGTTGTAATGAATCACTCGTACTCCGCCGCGCTTTCCGGTGCCGGGGCGACCAGCGAACCTTTCGGCAATCGCCTGAAGCCTTGATGACATCACCAATATCCGGGTGCTCTGCCAGCCACGACACAAACTCGCCCCTTTCGTCCTCGGTCCAGTAATCTGGCCATTGGCGCGTAAACGTTGGAGTTTCGATGATCGTGTACACGACCAGAGTATACGTCTAAGACGTATCTACGTCAAAGACGTAGTCGAGATGGCCTTCATACGCTGGGAGCAGCCGCTATCCGGCGTTAACGAAGCGACCGAACCATATCAAAGCGGTGCCGATCTGTGTTTCCGGCATCGCGCCGCGCCACTATCGAGACTCAAATCGCGGAAAGATCAAGGGCCGTTAACAACCCCGATTCCGACTTTTGGCGGACCACGATTCGCGCCCTCTGGGCACGTCCCTGACAACCGTCGGGCGAACTTCCTCAGGCAGTTGGTCATAGTTTAGGTGGGCACCGGTCTTCGATCCGCGATCTGCTTGTCGATCTCTTGGTCGGTCAATCGCGCGTCGTAAATCGACCGTGGGTCGAGCGTTCGCGCAACGATTGTTGCGGTCACGACCACGATGAGCAGCGGCAACATGAAGGATCGATCTCGTGCGGTGAGCTCCATAATCAGAACGATCGACGAGATCGGGCCGTGCGTCGTCGCCGCGAGTACTGCCGCTGCGCCGAGCACCGCAAAAAGCCCGGACGGAACACCCGGCCAGGCCCAAGACCACGCGATACCGAGCACGCCGCCGAGCAGCGCTCCCAATGCCAAAGACGGCGTGAACAAGCCTCCGGGAACACCGCTACCGAGACACATGACGGTGACCAGCGGCCGGAGAACCAGTAATGCAACCATGAGCAACGGCGCAACTTCGTCCGTGAAGGCGAGTTGTGCGACGTCTTTACCGTTGCCGAGCAGTTGCGGAAACGCGATAGACAGCGCGCCGAGCAACAATAGTGCAATGCCAGGCTGTAGCAACCGACGCCAGCCTTCTGGCTTGTTGGCGTCAGCCCAAGCGACTAGACGAATGTATCCAACCGACACCAGACCAATGAGGGGACCTGCCGCAAGCGCCCAGCAGGTGACCGATGACGACAGCGGATAGGCAGGAATCGAGTAGGTTGGGGCATTTGGCAGCATTGTCCAGGAGACGGCAGTCGCAACCGCAGAGGCAAGCAGCGCGGGCAGAATGAGCCGAAGCGCCAACACGCCGCGTAGGACTTCCAGCGCGAATAGGGCGCCCCCCAAGGGCACGCCGTAGGCGGCCGCCATGCCTGCGCCGGCGCCACAGGCAACGAGGAGTCTGCGCTGCTCATCCGAGAGTTTGACACGGTCCGCGAGCGCGTTTGCAATGACGGCGCCGGCCTGTTTAGGCGCCCCTTCACGACCTAGCGATGCACCCATGCCAACCACGATGATCGATAGCAGTGCGCTACCGAGTGTGCGCAGTGCCGGAAGACGCCCGGCATAGCGCGAAATCGCTTCGGTGATATCGATGCCATTGGCGCTCGTGAGGCGGCGGAGAAACAACTGTCCTGCTCCCGTCACGAGGCCGGCGCCTAAGAGCACGAGCAAGTGTCGTGGATAGGCGCTTTGCGCGGCTGCCTCGAGGAGATTGGGACCCGGCCACACGAAATGCTCGATACTTTCTAGGAGCATCGTGAGCAAGCCCGCTGCGATGCCCGCGCCGAGTCCCGTCAACACGATCGCCGCCCAGAAGGCTATTGCCGCCGGGCTCCTAAGCGTCGGCGGAATATCCGTATGATCGTACTGCGGATGTTCAGGTTCTCTCATTGTGATTTCGAAAATGCGACCGGCGACGAGAACTGTAATGACACGAGCACCCTCGTGCATTGATTTCGCACGCTATCGATAGGCGCTTTCGAATGTGTGCTTGCCCGGTCTCTGCCAGAAACCGCAGGCGCTTGAATTGCTCCAGCGCTCGCCACGTACACGTTAATCATGGATGATGCCCTCTATTGCATGCGGAGTGGATCCGCTTAAGCAATACGTTCTCATGGCTGAGTACCCGCTCAACAGTAAAAAGCGCCGCATGGCGGCGCTTTAGTATCGCAAACCGGGGAGGGATTTAATTCTGGTAAGGGTAATACCTGATAGAAACCATGCCCACCGTCATCTTTGCATCGGGCTGCACGCCGGCCAGACCGGCCAGAGCCTGTTGCTTGGTCACTGAGGCCTGCAGGCCCAGCTGCATATAGCCGATACTGCCCCGATAGACCTTCCACCACCCGCCCAGGGTCGCCTGGGACACCTTGCCGGTGTTCGGTGCGCAGGTGCCTCCTTCGGTGCTGCAACCGCTCAGATCGATGGTCGGGATGCCGTAGCCCACATAGCCACCGGCGGCGAGGGCGTCGTACCTAGAGTCGACTTTCTCCTGGCCAACATAGCCGTATAAATCGAGATCTACCGTGGGGTGCCCGACCAGCCCAGCGAGCAGGGTCGTTTCGCGAATCGTTTGCACGTCGCCGCTGGCATCGAAGGTTGCGTCCGGCAATTGTGCCGAGCCGTATCGTCCCGCGCCCTTGCCGGTCAATGCGCTCGCCTGGAACTCAAGAGTCTTTGGGAGCAATGGCAGTAATAGGCTCCCGCCCACGCTCGCCCCGCTCTTGGTATGGTTAGCGCCCGTAATGGTAGCACTGCCTACCACCCGATCTTTGAACCAGCGATTCATGCCGAATAGTTCATAGTGTCCCCAACCCGGATCGAACGCCACCTTAGCAATGAGATCCGGCGCAGAATCAAAGCTGTAGCTATTAGCGTTGTTGAACTGCCCGCCGCCGGTCAATGTGGTGATCACGCCAGCCGGAGCCTTTCCGGAAAACAGGGCTTGAGGACTTTCTAGCGACACCCCTACGGACACCATGTCATTGAATTTTTCGACCGCACGAACTTGCGCGTTTCGCGTCCAATTGAATCCCGGAACGTACTGCGCATCGATAGTCATCGGGATGAGCTCATTGCGCGGGGTCATTCCCTTCTTTTCCTGCGTCAACAAACTCCAGTTCTGTCCGGCGAGAAGCGAAAACCCCGAGTCATAATTGTAGTAGGCGCTGTAAATATTCCGGATCCGCAAGTTATAGCTGTTGCTTTCCTTGGAGTTGGCAGTTTGGGCGGCGCCCAAAAAGTCCATCTCATAGTAGCCTTCGGCGTGTTGATGGCCGTCATCGGGACCGCTCACCAGAATTGACAACCGGCTCTGACGCGCTGTTTCACGAAACTCATCGAGATAGTGGCTGGACGCGTTACCGTAAGGGATCGCGTTGTAGTTCGACCCCACATCAGAGACTTCATCGCGGCTGCGATAGATCCCGGCAAATTCCAAGAAGCCACCGAATTTGATGTTGAGCGGTCCAGCCTGAATGCCGTCGTATTTTGCGGGGGCCTCCGGCGGGGCTGGCGTGACTGATGTGATGACCGGCGCGGATTTCGCGGCAGCCGCAGCGCGATCGGCTTCGCGCAGCGCATCGATTTGACGCTGCATCTCCTGGAGTTGTTTCGTCAGGCGATCAATGTCCGATGAATTAGTTTGAGCGGATGCAAGTGGCGCCATCGCCAGGGTGGCACCGGCGAGCGCGAACGACTTAATCAACGCTCTGCAAAAAGACGAGTTACTTTTTAAAAACATTGGGTTCCTCTACGACATCAGCTGTTGATATGAGTGGGTCGAGCTTGTGGTTGAATGATCCAAGCCTCGGGAGCAGCAAAAGTATTGAATAATTTTGACCATCTGTGACGTAGTGCAATTTCTTGAGAACGGTGGTTCGCGGATTGACTGACTGAGTCGAGGATGTTCGATCAGTAGTAGTCTGACAAAGTGACCTTGGTGGCACCGTTGGAAAATTGGACCGATCTACGCTGTGAGCCGTCGGTGAAGCCTTCAATGGCTGCACTAACTCGCTCGCGGGGCAATAAAGCCGACATGACGCCGCTGCCCACAATTCCGAAGATCAACGAGCGACGGCTCGCTAGCTGTGAATTGGCTGGACGGGCCTTTGACGTTTTGTGCGTTAGCGCCTCTTCTGCTTTCATATTCCCATCAGACAACTGATCTGTATGTTTCCAGGATGCTATCGTCGTTTGCAAAGTCTTACGTGAAACTTTTTTTATAAATGTAATTGGTAGTATTCGCCGTCGGTCGAAGTGCGAACGTCGCTTTAGTAAACTGCATCAATGCGCTCTTTCGGCGGCGCATTCTCAACTAGATGCAGCGTGAAACTTCTTTCACTGTCATGCAGCTGGCTCAGCGCTAGCATTTCTCCTACCGCAACGCATATCTGAGGAGAAATCACATGACCACGCGTCAATGTCTTCCGTATCCATCACCCTTACGGCGATCGTATTTCAAGCGTCTCCTGCTAGGGGCGGCATCCTGTGTGATGCTGGGCGCCAGCCTCACTGCCTGCGCGTCGGTTCCTGCCTATAACCCGGACCATCTGCAGGCGGCGCAATTTGAACGTGTCTCCGATATCTGTCAGAACGTCATGGGTCTAAGCCCCAAAGAGCCCCTTGTAGGCGGTGATTGGATGGGCGAGCCTCGTATCGATTACGATACCAGCCATTACCGTGTGTGCGTGCTCAGCCTGTCTGACTCGTTGCAGGCCGCAGCAGACGCGAAGCTGACGCAAGACGCGGATGCAACCTGCCGCGGCAAAGGTTTCCCGCGGGGCAGTTCCGATCTGGCATTGTGTGTGCTTGAACGCGTCAACGATAGGTCAGCAGAAAGTGAGACAACTGCGGTGGCGGACACCGCGAGTGTGAGCAAGTTACCGCAAGCGCCTACGTCCTACTACCGCGCATCTCCGCACGACTATGTGCGCCGCGAACAGCTTGCTTGTGCCGCCATCGGAATAGATCCATCACAGAGCGCAGCCTTCACGACCTGCGTCAAGAACATCAACCATGCACTCTACGCGATCGAAAATCCGATAACTTGAGTAGCTGAAACGCGCGCCCCGTAAGGCGCGCGGTTTCTCACCAGGGCATCTACGGAGACATTGAATGTCCTACAATGCGAGCGCCGTCAGCCGCAAAACGGCGGTGCGGGACGATGCTCTAATGGCGGAGATGCGGAGAAGACCAATGGCTACCATTCTGGTAATCGAAGACGATATCGATATGGCCAGCGAGATCACGTCATGTCTCTCAAGTGCCGGTTACGAGGTCAAATCGTGCGCGGACGGGATCAAAGGACGCGCGCTGGCTCTTAGCGCACGCTTCGATGTCATCACATTGGACCGCGTCCTTCCTGGATGTGACGGATTACAAATTGCCAAAGCGGTGCGCGATGCCGAACTTGATACCCCGATTCTGATGTTAAGCGCACTTGCGGAACTCGATGAACGGATCGCCGGGTTGCGTGCAGGGGGCGACGACTATGTCATTAAGCCGTTTGCACCCAGCGAATTGATTGTCAGAGTGGAAGTACTGTTGCGACGAAATAGTCGGTCACCGACTAAGGACTTGCTGCTAAGAGTAGGCGACCTGTCGTTGGATCTCGTCGCTCGTGACGCACGCCGCGGCGGCCAGTGCATCGAACTGTTGCCGATGGAATTCAAATTGCTCGAATTCATGATGCGCAACGTCGGACAGATGCTGAGCCGACGTATTATCTTTGAACATGTCTGGGAATATCGGTTTGATCCGGGCACGAATCTGATCGACGTACACGTGGGGCGGCTACGTAGGAAGATTGACGAACCGGGAAAGCCGTCGTTCATTCGTACTGAACGCGGTGTGGGATACGTCCTTAATGCAATCTAGAGAAATATTCCGCACCACTACCTTCCGGCTCACGCTGCTCTATGGCCTGATCTTCTTAGTTGGAACCATTGCGCTGCTGTGGATGGTGTACTTCCGTTCTACCGTCTATTTGACCGATCGCGTGGATGGGATTCTGCACACGGAACTCGAGGCGCTGGTGCGTTCGCCACGTCCCGGCCTTCGCGAGCGCGTCATTGAGGATTTAACCCTGAATGGGGACCGTACCAACATATTCGGCCTTTTCTCTGCGAACGGGGAGCGCCTCGCAGGTAACCTGAATGGGCTTCCGGCGAATCTTCCAGCGGACGGACGGGCGATTGAGGTGCCGTCAACTCCTGGATTTAGCGTAAGCACGCGCATGATCGCGCGACGCCTACCCACTGGTGAGATTCTCGTGGTAGGACGAGACGTCAACCAATTACGCGAAATGCGCGCCATCATCTCTTCATCCTTGGTTTGGAGCGGTGTGTCGATCTTGTGCGTGGGTCTTGCGTTGGGGACGGTACTCAGCATCGCACCGCTCAAACGGGTTCGCCGCCTACAAACTGTTGCCAAGCATGTATCCGACGGAGACCTTCATCAGCGCATGCCGACCAGTACGCGGGGCGACGAGTTGGACATGTTCGCTTCAACAATCAATCAAATGATGGAAGAAGTCGAGCGCCTATTGTCCGAAGTCAAGGCCAACAACACCATCATTGCGCATGACTTGCTCAACCCGCTGGCCAATGTAGCGCAGAAACTGCGCAGACTGCAGACCACGGCCGGTGGCCAACGCGATGAGATCGCGCAAATCGGGCAAGGTATCGAGCAGGTATTGGAACGATTCCGCGCCATATTGAGAATCGCGGAGCTCGAGTCGCAACATCGCCGTGCTGGATTTACCTGTGTGGATCTCGCCGATGTGATCTCACCGGCCAAAGACTTGTATGGTCCCTTGGCGGAAGACACAGGCGTGCGGCTTCTCATCATGTCGGAGCGAGGCGTGACAATTAAGGGGGACCCTAATCTTCTATTCGAGGCGGTCAGCAATCTTATTGACAATGCGATTAAGTTTGCCGGTCGTGGTAGTACCGTGCGAGTTCGAGTGGGTAATGATTGCGGACACCCAACAATCATCGTAGAGGACGACGGTCCTGGTATCGCCAGTCATGAGCGTGGGGCCGTGGTAAGGCGCTTCTACCGCGCGGAGCGTCAATGCAATACCCCTGGCTTCGGTCTCGGCCTGAGTGCCGTTGCCGCTATCGTACGGCTACACGGGTTTCAATTAGTACTCGACGACGCGGAGCCTGGACTCCGTGCGGTAATCGACACCCGGCCCGCGACAGATCACGTCGCGGGATGACCCCAAGCGCCGACAGCGTCCAACTCGTACTGCGAAGGTTTGCCCATGTCTCCCGTCGAAATTGCGCTCAAGCGACCTTACACCGTCGCCGCCGTACTCATACTACTTACGTTGATGGGGGTGGGAGCGGCGTTGCGCATGCCCATTGATATCTTTCCGGAGATCGACATTCCTGTCGTGGCAGTCGTCTGGACCTACAACGGCATGAGCGCCGAGGACATTCAAAATCGAATATTGACGCTGCATCAACGTCAGCTGGCCTCACTGGTCGATGATATCTCGCGCATTGAAGCCGTGAGTTACGAGGGAGTGGGTGTCGAAAAGGTCTACCTGCATGAAGGCGCAGATGTCACGCGGGCCGTATCCCAACTCGCGAGCAGCGCCCTCGTCGTACTCAAGTACATGCCCCCCAATATCACGCCCCCCTTGGTGTTGCGCTATGGGGCGACTGACGTTCCCATCATCCAGTTGAGTTTGTCGAGCAAGTCGCTGCCGGACTCCAAGCTCAACGACCTCGGGCAGAACATCATTCGCCCGGCACTGGCAGTCGTCCACGGGGCGGAGGTACCGTATCCCTACGGCGGCAAGCCACGGGTCATTATGGCCGATTTGGATCTGGACGCCTTGTCGGCAAGGGAGTTGTCCGCCTCGGATGTGAGTACTGCACTGCAGCGGCAGAACGTCATCCTGCCGGCGGGTGACGTCAAGATTGGGGACAAAGACTACACACTGGCGATGAATAACTCGCCTGACGTGATCGAGTCGATCAATGCGTTTCCGATCAAGCAGATTGCGGGTCGCATGGTCTTCATGCGTGACGTGGCGCACGTGCACGACGGCTTTCAGGTCCAGACGAACTCCGTCTCTGTCAACGGCACACCGGGCGCATTAATGACAATCCGCAAGACCGGCGGAGTCTCGACGCTGGCGGTAATCGATGGAGTTCGGGCGGCGCTCAACGATATCAAAGCCGTGTTGCCCAAGGATGTGACTGTCAAAGCCTTGTTCGACCAGTCCGTGTTCGTGAGGGCGGCGCTGCACAGCGTGCTCTTGAGCGCCGGCATGGCGGCCGGCCTCACTGCAATGGTCATTATCCTGTTCTTGGGCAACGTTCGGTTGTCGGTCATCATTCTCGCGGCCATTCCCCTGTCGATCGTCACCGCCGTGCTATTCCTCAAACTCGCCGGCCAGACATTGAACACCATGACGCTGGGTGGATTCGCATTGGCCATCGGTATTCTGGTCGATAACGGTACGGTGGTCATCGAGAACATCGAACGTCACGTGGGTTTACGGGAGCCATTACATCAGGCCATCGTTGGCGGCGCCAGCGAAGTCGCAATCCCGACGTTTCTTTCGACGCTGTGTATCTGCATCGTGTTCGTGCCCGTGTTTCTGTTGGAAGGCACCGCCAAATACTTGTTCTCGCCATTGTCGCTCTCCGTGATCGGCGCCTTGATTGCGAGTCTCGCCCTATCTTTCACGATGGTTCCCGTCTTGTTCAACTTCTTGATGCGTCGGGCCGTCCATGAATTCGATGCCGAGATTCCCCATCCTGCGGACCCCGTACGCGCGCGGTCAAAGAATCTACTGGTCCGATTTCAAGCTGGGTTCGAGAAGAAGTTCGAATCGTTCCGCGAAAGTTATCGCAACACACTATCCTGGGCGCTGTCGCAGGCGCGGCTCACCGTGATCGCCTTCGTCGTCCTCATCGTCGTATCGGCTCTGTTGTTCCCGTTGCTCGGTCGCGATTTCTTTCCACAAGTCGACGCAGGCCAGATGCGCCTTCACGTCCGCGCGCCGGCCGGAACCCGCCTGGAGAAGACCCAACAGTATTTTGCGGAAGTCGAGACGCAAATTCGCCAATTGGTAGGCAATGATCAGATTGATGTGATGCTCGACAATATTGGACTTCCATATAGCGGTATCAACGTAGCGCTCAGTGATTCCGCCACGGTGGGGCCAATGGATGGTGAGATCTTGATTTCTCTCACCGAGAAGCATTCCCCCACTGCCCAGCTCATTGCGACGTTACGCCGCGAATTGCCCGCACGGTTTGCCCAGCTGCAGTTCTTCTTCCAACCGGCCGACATCGTCGATCAGGTGCTCAATTTCGGTCAGCCCGCGCCCATCGATGTACGAATCTCGGGGCCGGATCAGGACGCGGCCTTCGCCCTCGCTTCCAAGATCGCCCGCGCGCTGACACGGGTCGCGGGCGTGGTGGATTCGCACGTCTTCCAAGTGCCCAATGCGCCCGCACTCACCGTGAACGTGGATCGGACTCTTGCAACCGAAACGGGCGTGACCCAACAAGAAGCGGCGGACAATGTGTTGATTGCGACCAATTCGAGTGCCCAGACGGCACCGAATTTCTGGGTCGATCCGCGCAATAGCGTGAGCTATCCGCTAGTGGTCCAGGTGCCGACCTACCGGATCGGTGATTCCCAAGATCTGGAAACCATGCCGGTGACCTCCGGGGCGGGCGCCGCATCCGGGCAGTTGCTCATGAATGTGGCCTCTTTCGGTCGAGAGGCGGTCCCGATGGTTACTTCGCAGTTAAATATTCGCCCCGTGTTCGACGTGCATGCCGATGTGCAAGGGAGGGATCTGTATTCAGCCGCCCAGGATATCGACAAAGTCATCAAAGCCAATCAACCCGACGCGTCGAAGGCGTTGACAGTGCGCCTGAGCGGCCAGGTCGAGACGATGCGGGAAAGCTATACGGGACTCTTTACCGGCATCGCGCTGGCCATCGTGCTGGTGTATCTGTTTCTCGTCATGAACTTCCAGAGCTGGCTCGATCCCCTGATCGTCTTGATGGCGGTTCCGTTCGCTTTGGCCGGCATCTTGTGGATGTTATTTCTCTCGCAGACGCCGATGAGTGTGCCGGCCCTGATGGGCACCCTCATGTGTATTGGCCTGACGACCGCCAACAGCATCTTGGTAGTAAGCTTCGCCAATCAGCGCATGGATGCGGGCGACAATCCCTTGGTCGCCGCAACGACCGCCGGCTACACGCGCCTACGCCCCGTGCTGATGACCGCCAGCGCCATGATCCTTGGCATGGTGCCGATGGCACTCGGCATCGGCGAAGGCGGAGAACAGAACGCACCATTGGGCCGGGCGGTAATCGGTGGTTTGCTATTCGCCACGGTGGCGACCCTCATTTTTGTGCCGACCATGTATCGGTTGCTTCGCCGCCAACCGACTCGAGTTCCCGATTTCCACCCAGGTACCGCCAATGCCACCGCATGATCCCGAACCACCTACGACTCCGGCGCTGCTGCGAGATGAGAGCTCGCATAGTCGTTACCCCGATGAGACGTCACGGGACGAGCACGGCGAGGTGTCGACCGCCTTTTCGCCGGACACCGGCCGCAAGACGAAGCGAGGCATCGTGATTGCCGCCCTCGTTTTGGTGCTGTGTTTTGTGCTCGTGAGTGTGGTGCGCTATTTCCACGCGCACGGAGTGGCTGAAGCAGGGGAAGCGGCCTATACAAGACCGCCGCCGGTCGATGTGGTCATCGCCAAAGCCGCGACCGTCGGCCAAGACCTCGTGTTGCCCGGCGAAACCGCCGCCTGGTACGAGACCACCCTCTATGCCCGAGTCAACGGCTACGTGGCGTCTTGGCAGGTGGACATCGGCGATCAGGTGAAAAAGGGGCAAGTCTTGGCCACGATCGAGACGCCCGAACTCAACGCGGAGCTGGCCGCCGCCAAAGCTCAATTGCAATCCTCGCAGGCGCAAGTCGAGGCCCGCAAGGCGGAAGCGGCGTTCTGCAAGACGACGAATGAGCGCTGGCGGGATTCGCCCAAGGGCGTCGTCTCAGAACAAGAGCGCGAATCGAAAAAAGCCGACTACGAAAGCGCGGAGGCGCGACTGTATGCCGCGAACGCACAAGTAGCTCTCGACAAATCGAAAGTCGATCAATACAACGCGCTGACCGAGTTCAGGCAGGTCAAGGCGCCCTTTGACGGAACTATTACCGAGCGCAAGATCGACATCGGTAATCTCGTGACCGCCGGTAGCGGCTCGACGACGACGCCACTGTATCGCATGGCACAGACGGATCCCCTGCGCATCTTTGTCGACGTGCCGCAAAGCGCATCGGGCGAACTCATGAATCCCGGCGTTCCGGCCGAAATTCATGCGACCGGCGCGGTGGGTGGCATTTTCGCTGGAAAAATCGCTCGGTCTGCGGAATCGCTCAACTCCCAGGCGCGCACCATGCGGGTTGAAGTCGATATGCCTAACGCCAAACACTTGCTGGTGCCGGGAATGTACGTCAACGTCGCGTTTCAGCTG